>WNGR01000099.1_pt1 | contig 110151 bp, 149 predicted proteins | sample 5407581 | NCBI WGS metagenome assembly WNGR01 (sample SAMN13153383, study PRJNA577476) | soil metagenome | isolation source: 80 cm soil or saprolite under Garry oak tree replicate 2 | place: USA:California | collected 2016-06-15
AGATAGTGCTTACTAAAAATACTCCCATCTGAGTTCAAACGCTAATTGGAGTGACGGTCTCGTTATGGACAGCTAAAAACGTAACGTCTTGGCACCTTCCTTTCTGGGAGCGTGACCCTTTGCGGAAAAATGGCAACTACGGAGCACTCATCCTGGCTTGTTCAGTGTTCTCTGTGAATATCCTGCAATATCTGCTATCTTTGAAATGACTATCTGGAGTTCACTATATAGCATGTAGTTTGTATATGGCCACAAAAAGTTGGCAAAAATTGAAGTATTTCTCATCAGTATTTGCTCGTCAATTTTCAGTTTTTGCCAAAAATAACAAGAAACGAGTCTACTGCAACATCTACTCATTGCACCTCTATAAAAATTTGAAGAGACATGCAAGGGAACTATACATTGGATATTACAAAAAGTCCGAAGTGATTTGACCAAAAATGTGGTTGTCAGAGTCGTTTGCTCCATTGACCCCGATGTTCCATTGACCCATGAATGACTGTATTTGGAGAGTCCTGCAGTGCCGGAAGCGGTTGACGAATTGCAGACTTCCCATGCGCCGGTGAGAGTGGGCCGCTCTACCGCAACTGAACTTCAAGCTCCGACTTCGACTTCTTTCCTTTTTTTAAATATCTTCGATGACTACGCAGATGTGGGATTTTCAAAAAAGGTATGACCCTCATCGTGACCCTTGACCCGGGTCAAATGACCAGGTCTGACCCTGGTGACTATGACCCCTCTGACCTCAAGTCAGGCTGTCTCGAACCGTGCGCTAGCTCTCAGGGCATGGTCGATCAAGCAAAGGCTAGGATGGCCGCGAGTATGATCCTCAAGATGGTTCAGAATGCACCGTGCCGGCCTCGTTGCTAACCCCGAATTGCCTTGAAGGCCACGAAAACCGGAAAACTCACAGTCAAAACTACAGACATGGAGACCATCTATGACTTTGGAACAAAAATGATAGACTCACTTTCGAAAGAAAGGTCTTGACGATGTCATTTCGATAGACGAAACCTCTGGCAAAGTTTCGAAACTAGGCCGATCTTTTGCTCGCTCTCGAGATTATGACGTCATGGGTGCGGACGTACGTTCGTCCACTTGGCGCACAACGAACTCTTGAATGATGCAGTTAGACAAAATTTGTCAGATGTCCTGTAAGGCGAGATACAGAAGCGCAAAGAAGTCGTTCACATCGTGTCACTGCACGAGATTGACGTGATCACCAGCCAAACTCAGGGCTTTCTTGCACTTTTTGCAGGCGACACAAATGAAATCAGACCAGAGCTGCGCAACCAGATTAACACGAAAATTACTGAATGGTGCGAAGAAGGCAAGGCTGAGATCGTCCCTGGAGTGCGTACACTTCTGCTTCCTTTCCGCTCCTACGAGTCATCTCCAGTAACCCAGGTCCTTTTTATTGACGAAGTGCACATGCTCGACATCGAGTGCCTTTCCTTTCTCAACCGCGCTCTCGAGGACGACCTTGCGCCGTTGGTGATCATGACTTCAAACCGGGGAATGGTTCGTATACGCGGAACGAAAATACAGAGTCCACATGGGCTGCCCGTTGACCTTCTGGATCATGTCTTAATTGTCGGCACGAAGCCTTATGAAGAACAGGGTATCCAACAGATCATCCAGATACGGTCAGTGAAAACACATGGTCGTGCTGTTGCTCTACCTTTCGTTCCCAAGGCATCTTGTTTCCTGATGCAAAGAGGAGGACGTAACGCTCACTGGGGAGGCGCTAAACGTACACACAACGATGGCCATGCAAACGACTCTGCGCTACGTACTAAATTTGATTTCGTGTGCTCAGGTTTTGGTCCGGAAACGCAAGGCAGAGAATGTCGATGTCGAGGATCTTCGCCGTGCCTACACGTATTTCATGGACGAGAAGCGTAGCGTGCAGTGGCTGAAAGAACAGCAAGGATCCCTTATGTTCGAGGTTGTTAGGGATGAGAAAGACGTTATGGACGTAAGTAGCTGAACCCACAGCTGAGAATTTGTCACGTCTGTTGCATCATTGCTGTGCGAATGCTATTGATTGCCACCACGACGTCATATACATTGTATCCATCATCTAAGTACCAGATAAAAATATATACACCCGATCGTGTATGAAGACACGGTGAAACCTGACGTGTAACAGATACGAAATGGACCCCCGAAAAATTGATGTGAGCATACAAGTAAGCTACTGTATGCTCTCCATGTGGATACTGTATTTCGCTGGGAGCGCCCGCGATGTTGAGACAACATTTTGGTGCCGGATACGCTGTATACGCAAGTTTGCGAAGTTTCAGGAGCCCAGAGACGTGAAGCCCGGAACTTGGGACGCATGTTAAGACGCCTAGTTCTCACGCCATTGATGCGTGCATGTGGTGCAACTGTCAACGCGTCCATGAGACGTTCAGAACGAAGTTCTTTAGTTGACATGACCACCCACCGATAGACTGATAGAAAAAATAAACAAGAGAGGAGGTATTATTAACTGCTCGGAAAGTCGAACGAGACCGACCTACACGTCGTCATCGGTTCATCCGCAGATCTAATTTGCAACTGGTAGAAGTAAGCACGATCGTTGTCACATTTCGGGCGTTAACTTTGTCCGCGACGTCATCTGTAAATGGTTAGAAATGCCTATTGTTAATGAGGCAGCATGGGCCAAGAGAGGAACATCGAGGAACCTGTTTCGCTATTGGAAACTCGTATGCACAAGTGTTACATGCCCATTTATTGTACCCAGTTTCAGCAGATATGACAAGAAGGTTCGCACAGGTGGGACAGAACAGCATCTTGTGAACGTCGAAACGGGCCGGAGTGGACCGAGAGACTTAATGGTATTTTTGTCTACTGTAGCTCTGACCGGCCTGACTAGCGTTACCTAGGTACAGTGAGGCTGGATTTGCCACGGTTGGATAGCGGTCATGATTTCACGCTCGTGCGCCGCTTACTTCGCCTCCTCGTATCTGTCTCCGTGCCTGTGCTCGTGCCCTCTTCGTTCCCTCATTTTCTGTTAATATTGGTCTCTTCTCTACCCTTCTTCGCTCTTCCGTTACCCTTCGTCTCCTCTGTCCAGCCTCCCTTCTCCGCCATCCGCTCGATCACCTCCCATGCTTCTGGCCGCACCCGTTGTACACTCAGCCGTCCACGGTGGACTAAATTCATGTCTATGGGACAGAAACGATTCGATCTCGCCATAGCGCATTGAAAAAAAGAACAATACCTTTGATTGCGCTCACTCCCGTCTCTCCGATGTACTCAAGACCAGCTGGTGGTGTCGTTGCATCGCTGGCTGCAATCTTCCGCAGGAAAGGATATGGCACAAAGTTTGCTGCGCGGGATACGAATTTCACATCGACCATAAACCATTTAGGATTGCTTTCGTCTGATTTCTAGATCGATGTCAAGAGAAAAATCGGAACGAAGAGTGAAGCATATCCGCAGCGCACAGGATCATAATATGGATGTTCGCTGTGCAAGTTCCAAGGAGGACGGTGTCTCAAATGAAAGAGAACTCACGGATCCCATGCAGTGTCTGCGAATGTCGAAGGCTTAGAAATGACGCAATGAGGGGAGGGGACATGAAACCCTCACAGTCTGGATATGCTTCTCTTGTAACCTCAGCAAAGCCAGCAATACCTGACGTCCTTGAAGCAATACGTCACTGGACAATGTGGACACACAAACCTGGTGTTTTGCAACTGGAGTGATAAAACAAAACCTGGAGTTGGGTTAAATCTCGTCGGATGAACCAAGAGCGCCAAGGAACCTTATCCCCGACCCGCATACTTTTCATTATATTTCTCGCCTCGTGATTTCGAACACCTTCCCATGATGTTGTTCCAATCGCTTCGAAGTCCTCGACGCTAAACTTTGGTTGGAGATTAGCTGAATAGAACAAGTGGTCGTGTGCATTGACTCACTTTGACGTCTTTACCTTTTACGATTCGTGAATTGGGCTCCGCCTTCATAAGCCAGTACTGGTTCATTGTGTAACGATACGAAAGGGAACTTGAAGATACGGAGGCAATTGTCGTAATCAAACAGACACAAACAAAGGGCTTCTGGCAGTTGCCCCGACGAGCGCAGCCAGCAGCCAACAGCAACGCCACGATGAGAGAACAAGAGCCAATACCCGTCATGCCTGCATCAAAGCTCGGAGAGTACACGATTGTCCAAGAGATCGCTGAGGGTACTTTTGGTAAAGTCAAGAGTGCGTACTTTGCATCTTATCCTGCTCGCTGCTCTCATGTATGCACCAGTGGCCGTTCATACTCTCACTGGTCACAAGGTCGCAATGAAGTTCATCTCGAAGCACGTCATCAACATGACACGTACCAAGAATCGTGTTCAGCGCGAGGTCGAGTACATGCGTACTCTCCGTCACGCCCACATTATCAAGCTGTCTGTCCGTTCTCGCATCTGACTTACTATATTTGACAATACCCTTCATATAAGCTATGAGGTCATCTCAACACCCACTGATATTATCATCGTCCTCGAGTATGCGGGCGGCGAGCTTTTTAACTACATCGTCGCAAATGGCCGCATGCCAGAACATCAGGCCCGCCGCTTCTTCCAGCAACTCATATCTGGTATCGAATACTCCCACCGTCTCAAGATTGTTCACCGTGACCTAAAACCTGAGAATGTCCTTCTCGATGACGATCTTAATGTCAAAATCGCCGACTTTGGACTCTCCAACGAAATCAAGGATGGCGACTTCCTCAAGACGAGTTGCGGCAGTCCTAATTACGCGGCTCCTGAGGTTATTCGAGGCGGTCTATACACGGGACCTGAAATCGACGTTTGGAGTGCGGGTGTCATTCTCTATGTCATGCTCTGTGGTCGACTTCCCTTCGAAGACGACGACGTGCAGACACTCTTCACAAAAATTAGCCGTGAGCGCCTATTCATCTATCTAACCGTCCCCGTGAAGGCACACTGACCATCACTTCCAGAGGGGACTTACGTTATTCCATCCTACCTGTCTCCCGACGCGCGCAACCTTATCACAGGGATGCTAGCCGTTGACCCCGTCAAACGCATAACAGTACCAGAGATCATCCAACACCCCTTCTTTCAAGTAGACCTCCCACGATACCTTCAGCCCTTGCCACCGCCACCAGGACCTGTGCTCGGCACCCTCTCTGCGCTGGTGACTCCCGGGAAAGCACTGGACTTCGAGATCATTGATGGTCTCGGACGTATCGAGGAAGACGTGGTTGAGGAGCTGGCACTTCGCATGGATGGTGTGGACAAGGAAGACATTTGGGAATGTTTGAGAAGGGATGATGGTGCTCAAGGGAATGCGGTCAGGGTGGCGTATATGCTATTGAGAGACAAGCGAAGGCTGGGGCGAGACTGTAAGCCCTCCCCTTCTTTTGGTGCATATTCTACATATTTTTCTCTGGGTTTAGTAGCAGCGTATGAAGAACAGGAACGCGACGCACAACTAGCTGCCATGGACGTACGATCATTTTCTTCGATTCAAAATCACCCTCTCATCTGTTTATATAGCCCCGGAACTTGTTATCGCCAGCAGCACTGTCGCCTGGCGGCGATGCCGAAGTGAACCCATTTGAAAACGAATTCAACGACTATGATGATGAGGAAGACGACGAGTTCGACTTTTCCACACCTCCGCCCGACGAACAGGAACGGGAACGCAACAACTTCGCAGTCCTGAACTCGTCTCTACCAGAACAGTTCCCCGAGCAACATCACCTCACTTCGTACGCAAGCGCCAAGCGGGCCCCGCCAGCTGCCAAGGAGAAAAAGCAACACCGTACAAAGTGGCACTTCGGCATCCGTAGCCGGAGCCCACCCATGGAAGTCATGCTAGAGATTTACCGTACATTGAAGACGTTGGGGATGGAATGGCGGGAGAAGAAAGATTTAGGTGGACTGGGTAACGGGAGCGTCCATCTTAACGGCCACGCGAGCGGACGAAGAAGGAACGGACATGGGAGAATCGAGCGAGCAAGGGAGTACGATGGGGGTGGGCACGTGGATCTCAAGGCCGCAGCATCCGTCTACTTTATTGAGACACGCGTCCGGGTGCTAGATGTCGTCGTACGTTCCTTTCTTTATTCCTTGTCGTGTTCCACGTGATGTTGAGGTTTCGCAGGTGCTCATGAACCTGCAACTGTACATGGTGGACTCGATTAACTACCTCGTCGACTTCCATCATAAGCGGACGTACAAGGCAAGCACGGAGCCCGGTGCGGGCAAGTACGACTTGCCAAGCGCAGATGCGCTGTCTGAGGCAGGGTCCGACTCTACTCATGGTGGTTCCGATATTATTTCTCCGTTCGTTTTCATGGATGTTGCGTGTCGGCTCATCCTCGAACTCGCTGGTGGCGGAAGTGACTGATGGGATTGCTTGCTCATTGCTCGTTCGTTGTCGATGTTAGAACGTTTGTATAGAATGATGTCTTGGTTGTATTTATGGTTGTACATCTAGCTAAATACAGTATCGCTCTGCGCAGTGCTGATGATGTGCCTGGATCGTGAGCAAATTCGCCATTCGCTCGGTCGACCATAGCCAGTCCACAGCCTTGAGCGCTTGAGCTCCCACGGATCGGTCACCGGTTCACCTGTGAACTGCGCAACAAGTATAATCATCGTATATTTAAATCGCACGACTGGACGATTCAACCTATTCACCGCCATGTCTTCCCTCCCTCGAGACACGAAAGATCGTCTGCCTTCCCCTACCGCGTCCTCGTCTTCACATGGTAACGTCGTCGATCATCATGCTCCCCATGGTATGTGTCCTCCTCGTTCTTGATATCATCACCCAACAAACAAAGGAATAGTGACTGAAGACGTTCCTCGTGATAACGGTGTTACCTCCAAACACATCATCAAAGTGCAGCCACTCAAGAAGGATGAGATGCAGCCCTCGTACGCGCAGGACTTGGGCCTCGAGGCCGTCACCCATGGTTTCTACGGCTCCATGATGCAGGCGCTCGGGTCGTGCGTCGGTTTCATCGGTGCTGTCCCATGTTGCCCTTGCCCGAATCCGTTCAAGGAGGTTCGCCAAGGTACGAGTTTGTCCATCGATTTCAAACCCCCCTCGCAACCAAACGTCTGACGCCCGTTTGTTCTCACCACCCTTGTCCGCCGTTCCCAGGCTCCGTGGGACTCGTCTCGCGCTTCGGCCAATTCTACAGAGCCGTCGATCCAGGCCTGGTCCAGGTCAACGTCTGCACCGAGTCGCTTCGTGTCGTGGACGTCAAGATACAAATCATTTCCATCGGTCGGCAGACCGTCATCACTCGCGACAATGTCAACGTCGAAATGTAATGTGTCTCGTCCTTTTTTCTTGGTTCATAGGCTAAAAGGCACACAGCGACTCGGTGATCTATTTCACTATCGTGAACCCCTATCGTGCCGCGTTCGGCATCGCGGATCTCCGCCAGGCGCTCGTGGAGCGCTCGATGACGACCCTGCGGCACGTCGTCGGCGCGCGGGCGGTCCAGTCTGTCGTCACGGAGCGTGAGGCGATCGCGTTCGAGATCGCCGAAATTGTGGGCGACGTCGCGGACAAGTGGGGCGTCGCCATCGAAGGCATCCTCATCAAGGACATCATCTTCTCCGCCGAGGTATCCGCCTCGCTCTCCAGCGCCGCGCAGCAGAAGCGCATCGGCGAGAGCAAGGTCATCGCTGCCCGCGCTGAGGTCGACGCCGCCCGCCTCATGCGCCAGGCCGCCGACATCCTCGCGTCGCCCGCGGCCATGCAGATCCGTCAGCTCGAGGCGCTGCAGCAGATGGCGAAAACGGCCGGCAGCAAGGTCGTCTTTGTGCCCATGCAACTGCAAAGCGATGTCATGGGTCAACTCAGCCAGCCACAGGCTGGCCCGTCCAGCGTCGTGCGCGACGAAAGCGGTGAGGGTCTCGGCGCTATTGGGCGTGCTGGGCTCTTATCCACGATAGCAGATGTCTGATCTTGCGGTCAATTCTTCTTCGATCCTCCATGCCTTTCGTTTTTTTTTTTGGCTGTCAACTTTCGACCCTTGCCTTGTAAATATGTGTTACGATACGTTTTATTCTTGGTTTTATTCTCCTTCGTTAATTCTACTAACTTACGTGCGGGGTGTACGAATGGGCTCTTTGTTTGGATATTGCGACATCGTTCGGTCGGTTTCGTGGCCTCCTTTTCTTCATTGTCATATATCAAATGCGAACAGTTATTCCGTTGTATTAACGAGTACTCCAAGAAAAGCATACACACAAGTCTAACAAAAGGAAGACGCCACACAGCGCTCACACAGCGCCCACAGTGAACAATTTACACGATCAATGGAACCGAGGAAGCGAAAAAAAAAGAGGGGAGAGTAAGGTGGGGGAACAGTAGAACAGATGGAGCGCAGCTGCATAGTACGGCTTAAATAACTTGTGAGGATCGTAAATATTGCATAGAGGCGTAAGATGAGCAAATCTCCAATTCCAAACACCGAATGAACAGAATTGATAAGACAGAGCAGGGCTAAACTTTCAAGGACATGCCGTACAGAGCACTCCGGCGATGCTCACGGCCCCTCACGTCTAGCATGATGGCCCCCTGCGGCGGGAAGTGATTCGCGCGTAGCCTTGCCGAGCGTCGTGGCACCGTGTCCCCCTTGGCTTTGCTGCTCTTGCAAGGTACAGCCCCCGCCGCTGGACGGACATTCTCCTTGGCTGCTTCGCCCTCTTGAACGCGTGCGGCCTCCTCCCGGGCGCGGGTCATCGATCGTGTACAGGGCAGAGCTATGTGCGTGTCCTGGTGCACGTCGAAGCCGGGATAGTGCACGGATCGGCGGTTGGGTGGCGGCGGCATCTCGCGCGGGACCATGGTGTGGCGTACGTGTCGCGAAGAGCTACTACTACTCGCCTGAGGGTGGGCTTTCCGTGGCGAGGAACGAGTCGGCGTGGTAGTTGCAGAGGAGCATGATTTCGAATTCGGGGACGTGGAGAGACGCGGAGACACCCGCCTGGGTTCATGCGACGATGGTAGGTCAAGTGGGTCGGGGTGTATGGGTATTGGCAGAGGCGTGTCGCCCTTGGCGAGGGAAGGCGCAGGAAGATGTTTGGGGTTGTCAGGAGCGTGTAAAAGAGCGCGGCTGAGTGAATGAGTGCTGGTACTTGCGCGAAGACGCGAACGAGAAGTAAGGATGAGACCCTCCTGCTCGAGTATTCGTCTCTTCGCCGGGGTAAAGATGGAATGGGCGAGGGATGGGGATCTCGAGCGCTTAGAACCAGTGAGTGATGTCGGCCGGTTGAGACTTCGATCTGGATGATCAGAATTTGGATTGAGAATGAGGTCGAGTGGAAGGTCGGCGAGGACGGGTCGAGGTCGACTCATTACCGACATGGCAAACTGCGACTTTTGTGGCCCGCAAAAAGTCGGCGACCCCAAAGACGCGACTCGTCACACGTGTCACATGTCACGGTGTCACGTCAATATCAATATTAGGCTAATTGTAAACTCGCGTAACCACGTCGAATACACCCGTACCACTCAGACTTGGTCGTCCAACCACCAAGTTGCTCGACGGTGTTTGAAGGTCATCAAAGTCGCCGTGCAATGTCGCGTCCGAAAGAAACGCACCAGTTGTCTCGAACGAGGCTTTTAAGAGAGGAGAGGGGTGCATGCTCATCCCCTTACGATTGAATGGCTTGTAGTCACCCTCAAATGTCTGAGACCACAAAGATTAGGTCAAAGCCAGAACTGTCCATCTCAATGCTTACCATGTAATCCGCAATCAACTCGAGGTGCCGGATATCGACCTCGATGTTGTAAACGCCAAAGACTCCGCTTATCTCTCGCACAATCGCCGCACGAGCCATCTCTATGCCGTACGTCATGAGGATGGCGTAGATGTCGTTTGAATAGACATCATCCTCTTCGATTAGTGGTTCCTCAGTTCCACAAGCAAACTCCCAAAGGCCGCGCAAGCTCGAGCCATTGGTGGTAATCTACAATGGGGTTTGGTTAGCGACGGCCCTGATGATGGTCGACCAGTGCTAACCTTGATGAGCCCGTCCTTGCTCGCCTCTTTGACACGGAAGCAGTCTGCAATCCCAGGGATTTCCCGGACAACGGTTTTTGTACATGTCCGCTCCACAATACCCACCAACAGCAGTTTGGGAAGATCTGACCCAAACTACGTGCCCAGTTGAGGGTCAACTCTTACACTACGGGGAAAACATGCCCACTTACCTCGAGTTCGATCTTGCACCCGGATGGAGTGAATTTGAAGGTTGTGGCATTTGCAAAGTTTTCTAGAAAGGCCAGCTCCGCCCTTTGTACAACTTGCTTGAGTCCACCCTTCTTCCTAGATTGCTTCTCTAACTCGACCGCCGCGCCGACCATGCCTGAAGTATGTTCGGCCTCTAAACCTACCTCGAGAGGTTCAAGATTGCCGTCGCCGTCCTCGTCCTCGTCGTCATCCGACTCGTATGATGTTTGTTGCTGCTTCTGTCGGTGACGTTTTTCCCTACTTGCGTCGCCATCACCGACCTCACTATCTTCGTCGTCATCCCTTGGCGGAGGCTCCTCTGCATCGGCATCCTCCTCCCCAACCCCGGCTGCGACCGCCGTACCCTCCTCGCCCATGGGTGCAGCCCTGCCCTTTCCAAGATCGGCAATCTGACTCTTGAGGTCAGCAGCAAGCTTCCTCATCTCAACCTGGATCTCGTGCTTCAGTATGAGCGAGAAGCGAGCCCCAAACGCGCCGACTAGCTGGCTAGGGGACACTTCGAACTCAGCACGGTATTCCTCTTCGGGATAGAACACGATGTCAATTGTGAACTGCTTTCTGCGTGCTTGGTTGTTGACTGCGAGCCGTTCAACAACTGTGACCTTGTCGACGACTTGAGAAAGCGTAACTCGTGACGCTCTGCGCGCAAATGCGTCGGCTTGATCGACAGAAACACCCTTGGTGATGGGTATGGTCATGGACGGTGTTTTGGGTACCCTAGATGCCGTCATCACAATCTCGCGCAACCTTGGAATACCAAGAGTGACATTAGCAGCGCCATGGCCTGCAGCTCCAATGTCAGGCGGGAACCTCAGTCTCGCAGAGGTGCGCACCAGCAAAGTGGAAAGTATTGAGTGTCATTTGAGTGGAGGGCTCGCCCACACTACGACGGAGGTCAGCCAGCGGTGTGTCCACGAGAGTCTGATGCTCACCCTTGGCCAGCCAGCAAACCGACTGCCTCTCCCGGGTCCACCAAGCTGCGCAGATACTTGAACATCATCATCAATCGAAAATCGTTTGCGCTGCGTAGAGCATGCCGCCGACGAACAGCGAGCACTTCGCTCTTAGACTTGAGAAGGTTGTCAGGATTGCTCTTGATGTAATCGTTCAATCGCTCTGCAAACTTCTCAGAGGTACTACCTAGATAGCGGGCAGGGCTGAAGAGTTCCATAGGAGTCGCCATCCTGTCCCTTTTGGAAAGATCCTCTCCTGCTTTGATCTCTTTGGACGCCTTGAGAACACTCTTCGTGTACTTCCGGGCCTGTTCGTCGTCTAGTACGTCTATCGCGTCGCGCGGCCGATATCGGTCAATAAGTGCCTTCATGTTCTGCGCCATGAAAGTGAATTGATATAGGTGCTTTTGCTTGGTGACGTCGAGTGCATCACCACCGTAATGAAACTGGTATACCGAGCCGTCACTCCCGCGTACCGAATTATCGTAGTGAACGCGAATTCCCTCCAAATGTTTTATCAACGAGCGTTGTAGGTAGCCTGAGCGAGATGTCTTCACGGCTGTGTCTATTAGACCCTCGCGACCAGCCATGCAATGGAAGAAGAACTCCTGCGGCCTGATACCAGTGAGGAAACGGCTGGCAACGTATCCACCAGCAATAGCTTTCGTTTCAAAAGCCTTGAAGGAGGGCAGGGTCTTGCCGCTGACCATTACTGGCACGCGACGGCCTTCAAGCTCCTGCTGGCCTAGCGCACACGAAATCTGCTGCGCATTGACTACGCTTCCCTTGGCCCCTGATTGTGTCATCATCTGCATGTTGTTATGCGGAAACTTGCGCAGCAAACCATGGGGCATCACTGCGTCTGCGATAGATTTGGTGAGTTCCCGTAGCCGTGATTTGACGGTCATATCAAGCCCTGCCATTTTTTCATCATCACGAAGCACCTCACGGAGCAGTTGCACTAGAGCCGCCGGTTTCTCTTCAGAAGAAAGGTCATTGAGCGAAGGGAAATTGTCCATCGCTCCCTCAGTCCCAAGATTTTCACCGTCGCGCAATAGTTCTGCTCGCTTTGCGTTGCCCCTGTCCGCGAGTGCCAAGTCGTCGATACGGCAGGTGAATGCCCTATACTGCAAAAACTTCGTGAACAGCCGACTCAGTATGCCAAGCAACCTCCCTGCAACGTCGGCACCGTACAGCTCATAGACGGAGTGGACCAAGCCAAAGTCACTGGCACCGAAAGCAGCTTTGTCAAGAGTGCCGCAGAGAAGTTCTCCATTCATGAATATGACTTGATCTTCAGAAGAGCCCTTTCCCCATGCCGCACTAGGAACCTTGGCCTTTGAGTTCAGGTTGAGCCCTTCAGTGTTGCTGGGTGTGATATTTAATAGAATGGTTGAAATCTTTCCTTCGTTAGGATCACCTAATGGAGAGACAGAATGTGTGCTTACGATTTGTTTGCCCGTCCACAATGCCTTTGGCTTCCATATTGCTGGGGGAAGCGTCAGCAAGCATCCATTGTCATAAGCCGAATATTCCTCGGGTTTGAGGCTCCCATAGAGTAGCTGAAAGTACTCTTCTCTTGTAAAAAAGGTTTCCAGGTTAGTCATCCAAACGCCAGCTACAACGTGATCCTGGATGAGACCTCGTAACGGTTTCCCCGAGGTTGGGACCAGGTACTGGTTGTCAGTATTGGCTATCAACATCGCCTCTGCACGCGCCACTTCGTTTTCTTCCGGTGCATGAGTAAAAATTGCATGTTCTAATGATGGACTACTTACGAGGAAAATGAATATTCATCTCTTTAAAAGTGAATCAGCTGCCGTGACAGAGCTCAATTACATGTAACAAACCGTCCCCATCGAAATCAGCTGTGCAATCGCGAGAGAGTCAGTAACTTTCAAGTTTCGATTAGTTGCGACAAAAGACAAACCATTATACGAGTTGCTAAGGTATCAGGATCAGTCGTCGTGGTGCGAACAGGAAAATGTCACAACTGACCAGTTGGCATAGTGCATGCGGATAGTTTTTTCACCATGCAGCACACGCGCCCGATGTGCCATCATGCTTGGTTTGTGCAAGGTAGGTTGTCGGTTAAGGATGAGCATGTCTCCATCACGAAGATGTCGGAAGACCTTCTTGTTAATAGCTGTTGTTCGTGTGGTGAATCGACGACGATTGGAACGACCACCGTCTGGTGGTGTGAGCAATTGATTGGCAATAGCCGTTCTTTGCTCAACTGTCAGCTTGTCCTATGCATCACAATGAGTATAGCCCCCCGCAAGAGGCACTAGATGTACCAAGTATGTTTGATGACCATCTTCGAACTCGACGATCGTTGCCCCAGGATATATCTTGGGCCCATTGATCACCAGCTGGCGCATCTCGTGGAAATTCACGGGTGTCACAGGTTCAGGGAAAGTTAATTTTCGGGCAAAGACAGGAGGGACACCGATTTCGTTTGGTTCAATGTTCACATCTGGCGAGATAACTGAACGAGCAGCGTAGTTAACGCGTTTCCCCTGGAGGTAGACATTAGGCAAGTACGATAGACACAGTGATGCGCACCATCATGTGCATTCGGAAAAGACCCTCTTTCTTCTCGAGGATTTGCTTGATACCGGGAGGAGGGAGCTTTCCGTTCCTTAACTTCACGGGGTTCTTACCACTATCAATGAAGCTGTTCACATCGACCTGGAGCTGGACTAGTGTCTCCAGTAGTGTGCCGAGTAACTTTCTCCGAGCGTCGTCACTATACGAGGAAGACTTCACAGATACCGCCCGCAATTCTGCATTGAGATCACGTAGACGATATGATGTAGTTAGCACTCTTGCAAGGAGACTGTTGTGAGGATTTTCCAACAGGGTCTCTCCCATCTTCGCAGGCGGTCGGAATCGCGTGGGAGAAACGGGGACGACATCCATGAAGAACATGTCTGCGGACGCAACAGAAAGACCGTTTGTGGTGGGAGAAAGAGGGCCATGCCGACCAAATATCAAGGAACAGAGCGTTCTCTCATTAGCGAAGAGTAAGCGGAGGTGCGCGCGGCACTCTTCTGGCACCATGACTCGTTCATTACGAGCTCGGGTCTTCTTGACACGACCATTAGTTACACTGTCGAGGTTCTCTTGCTCTCGCCGGGTGCGGCCTCCGCTTTCCTCGTCAGAAAACGTGGGATCACCTCCTTCCGATTCCGAGATTCCGGTATCTGAGTCACTGTCGTCAACGTCACCACCCTCTTGTTTAGCTATACGCTCCCGCGACAAGGATATAAGGACATCACGTCGTCGCAAGCCGAGTGCTTCGTTGGCTTTTTTCATCTTCAAGGTCAAGTCATGCTCGATAACTTTCGTGTGCTCTTCCTTTCGGAAGGTGTAGCCGTTGCTGCAATGCCCGATCTTTTAGTTGAGGAATCAATTATAGGAGAGCAACCTACGCGCCGCATCCTGGATTTTGACACTTGTTGATCAGAGAAGCCTTCAGTACATCCTGAATGAGGTCCTTCCGTGCTTGAAAAACAAGACTGTGTTTGTAATTATCCCTGCTGCCAGAAGCGCGTAGGAGATTGAGCTGAACAAATGCTTGAACTCGCTGTTCGAATGTTTCCAAGGTCTCGGTCTCGATCTCGTCTCCAGAAATCTGATCCTTGCTCTTAGGCTTTATATGTAAATCATTCAATGCCAAGGCGGCATCTAGCATGCCATGCTCGAGGAGGCGCAGCTTAGCCACGTATTTGAGTAGCTTTGAAGCAAACCAGACGTCAGATGGCCACACCAGAATTTAAAAAGAAAAATCCTCACCTCTGCTCTTGGTAGTTTGAAGTGGTGGCAGAATAAACATGTGGCTCTTAGTAGAATGTACATATGATTCATAAAGAGCGGATGGAAAACTGGTGCTGGAAGGTCAATGTGTCCAAAGTGACCAGGGCAACTGAAATACGTCTGGCGGCATGTTACGCAGCTATCTATGTATTAGACGTGAATTCATAAAGGTATTTCAATGGTGATACACACATGTCTTGCTTGTATACAGGACCCAAAGCGTGGTCGTACAAACCACCAACGTTCGGCCTATTCAGGTCATCGAGCAGGACAGGATTCGTAATTTGTTTGACCGAGATTCGTCGAACATCCTCTGTAGTCAGGACAGAAAAAGAAACACTTTGGACCACTGAAGGAACGGCAAGTGAGACATTCATGTTCACCGACAGAAACCGGTCGCGAAATTTAAATTAGAATGAGGTTTGGTACCACTGTGTATATCACGTGACGCAGCTGCAGCAACCTATCAACACAATATTGCGGATACAACACTCATTTCATTTAGTCAAATTGAGGCCAGAGAGCCGTAAGAGCTGTACTGTATCATGTTAATGTTTTGAGCTATGATATTTATTACATCACGCCACTCCCTCTTCGCGAGGGTGTTCTGCTTCCAACGTTCTTCATCTTCTGCGCCTCCCCGACTAATTCTGCAATCAGCCTATTGTATGTCTCCGAGTCTTGCTGGAGTGCGTCCTTTGTCTGCAGCAAGTACGTTAATAACGCTGACGTATTCTGTGTTTGAGTGCGCAAGCCGGATAGGCTGGCCTCTAAGGACGCCAAAGGTAGAAGAGATAATTGATCTACTCTGCAGTGAGCACAAATTCCTGTAAAGCTCTCAACAACGAGAAACATACCCGGTGTTAGTGAGAGAAGTTCTCCTATCCTGCGCTCATCTAACTGCGGCTTGGGACCTAGCCCTAGCTGAGAAACTGCTCCTCTCCGAGCACTTCCCGGTGCTGGTGCACCAGCTACAGGGGTCCCTGCCCTAGACGTATTCGAAGATGTGCGGCCGTTGAGTGGCTGCACCCCATTTCTGGGGACCGGGGGAGCTGACATGGGTCGTGTGGTGATATGTAAAGCTGGTAAAGGCTTGCTACCCGCGTGCGGAAGAACCTCATCGAGATTCACCGGAATACCCAGAGAGATCAAATGCTGTCGCCGGATGCGCGAGCGTATCCAATTTGGTGGATGGGCTGACGGGGGTGATATATGGAAGAGCGACTGGTAGAGAGCGCGACTGTCAGTGTGTGAGTCTCTAACCTCATACGGTAGAGAGAGGACATCACCTATCTGGTGTTACCAGTATCTGGGCGAGGCCACCTACTTCACGTACATCCTCATCAGTTAGCGCCTCGCCGAGGTCATCACTACTCCAGATGGGTCCTAAAATTTCCTCGATCTGTGTCTCTAGCATTTGTCGCGACGGATGTGAATCAAAACGAAGTGGCTCCCAGTCCCACGACGATGAGCCCGCTGCTGGCTCTGGCTCAGTTTCCTTGAAGTTGAAGCCGCTGCTACCTCCGAACTCCTCGGTCGTGTCCTCTGCCTGGCCAAACTCGCCAAACTCGCCAAAATCTCCGAATTCATCGTCGTCGTCCTCACGCTTAGAAACATCCTCTTGGGGTCCGAATTCGTCGAAATCATCAAACTGACTGATCGTGGACGATACGTTTGGGGATAAGAGAGAAATAACGCCAGACGCAGGGGTGGCCCATACTGATGAGCCCAAGTCTTCATCCATAGTGTAGGCTTCTAAGACCAAAAGGTATTTCGCACGTAGGGAATACAGCCAATGGAAGCAGATAAAGAGCTCAGGATATTGCTTGGGCTGGTGGTAAAAGTCAAGGTTCTACATCAAAGAGTCCCACTGGGACCCCGGACTTCTGGAACTTTTAGGGCAAGCAGACAAAAAATTGATTCCTCTAATAGTACAACTTATATCAGGTATGGCACACTCGGACACATATCCTTTCGGTATCTCTCCGCATTCAAAGAAAGTTGATCAAATTGCAGTCGGGACTTGCTGGACAGTCGATGGCATGCCGTTCCTTCCAGGTTGGATTACCAGCGAGTGCCCGGGTTGCTGGTGGACGAAATTACCGCCAACACTTGGTTGGTATTGTGTGTACGGTGCATACGTGCCGGGATAGCCACGGTGCATAGACTGTGACGAATAGGCGACGTAGCCATACCCAGGGTAGCCAGGAGCTTGCCCGAACCACGGCAATTCTCTGATATCTTCTCTCCAAATATACGGCCGTCCCATTGCCACGGAGCGAGAGGCAAGGGTCACGAGGAAAATAAAGTACAATGTGACTGATGTTCGGGGGTCAGTGAGGGTTAGGACGGAGGCAGAGAAACGTACGCAAGCAGAATATAGCCCATGAAAATGCCTCAACAACCTTCGACAAATCGCAGTAACTGCGAGCGGATACTGAAGGTACTTCAAATCAGCGACAGAAAAAAAGTTCTTGAGAAGTTACAAACTGCTGCCATTCTTGGTACTTGCTCTCAGGTCTCCAAGAGCATCACATTGTGTAGAACCAAGAGAGTCACTGTACCGTTAAGTTGAAGGATTAGGAAGAACAGCCAAAATGCCTACGAAGACCAAGCAGCCAATGCTAATGCAAGCATTCAGTATATAACTTTCGCATGGGACAAACAGGAAACGCTTACTGAGCCAAAGGATGTCTGTAATGAAGAGGAAAATCGCATCGGCACGCGGTGTTGAGGTTATCAACCTGATGGTGTCATTAAGGCCTTCAGACATATCAGTTCTGGTGAAAGGGACATACAGGAACGTGAGTATGAATATAGTCCACGACGGAGGTATCAAAGAATATATCGTAAAATCATCTATGTGGTCCACATGTCATTGCAGGCCAATACTGGAGTGGAGAGAAGTGACCACGCACGATGCAGATCGGGCAGAAATATGGATGCAAAGTAGGCTGAGATGCCTAAAACTCCTGCAGAGAGCAGAAGCACAGCGACTAATACATACAATTAGGAAAGGACGCGGGTAAGGGAAGGAGGGCTGGACGTACCATAACCGTAGCTCCTGAGATCCCTAAACAAGACAGTCATGGGAGAATATAAGAATTGTGTGAAGAAGTCGTGGGATCGTAGAGTGAGTCGTGAGGATGTGAGGAGGAAAGAGACAAGGGGTGGTGCAACGTGTCGACCAGAACTGGCTCCATAATATTGCGGTCAGGGTAATGGGCACCAGAAGACACTCAAGCGCCTGAGCTAGCGCTCAATGGAGCTACTAATTACATAATCACATATTTGCCAGTTCTTCCCGACAACTCGCCGACTCGAACTCATGTCCTTTGCCCGTCTTGGTGTTGGGCTCTTTCGCTCGCGGTTGGTTTCGCCTTCCCTGGGACGTGTTGCGTCTTTATCTGTCGCTACACCGAGGAGATATGCCACGGAAGTGTCTTTAGAACAACGACCAACGGATGTCAATGCTGCACTGTCGCGAACTTCCACCCTCTTTAAGACCTACAAGCCTATAACACCCGGAATACGCCACTTACGTCGCCCTCTTAATCCACATCTTTACAAGGGCAGGCCTTTGCGCTTGCTTACTGTCGCAGTACGCAAGAAAGGTGGTCGAAATTCCAAGGGTCGCATAACCGTCCGCTCCCGGGGCGGCGGCCATAGAAGGCGCATTCGCATTGTCGACTTCATGCGCATAGAACCTGGCCCACATGACATTGTGCGGATCGAATACGATCCAAATCGCTCCGCCCACATCGCTCTCATAAAAAACCGGGACCCCGCTGTCGAGGGTGCGAAGAAATGGAGCTACATTCTAGCGTGCGAAGGCTTGCGGGCGGGACATGTAGTGGAGAGCTTCAGACAAGGTATACCCGATGGACTTGTTGAAGGATTCGTGGACTCGAAGAAGATTCGGGGAAAGGCATTGGTGGACGACAATGATTCTGTGTCCGCGAATGCATCCCTTGCTTTAGGCCTTCTGCGCGCCCGAACAGTCAAACCCGGCAACGTTCTCCCCCTCCGGTTGATACCGACTGGCACAATCATCCATTCTATCGCGCTTAACCCTGAGGGACGTGGCATTCTTGTCCGCTCAGCTGGCTCGTTTGGACAGGTCATTGTTCACGAGGATAACGGAAGATACACCCAAGTACGTTTACAGAGCGGCGAAGTGCGAAAGGTTCTTCAGGACTGCGTCGCCACCATTGGGAAAGTCAGCAATCCACTTTGGAAGGGCAGGAGCTTGGGAAAGGCGGGCCGTGCACGGTGGCTCGGTCGAAGACCTCACGTCCGTGGTGTGGCCATGAATGCGTATGTCCCTTGCTCTGCTCCTCTGTACATTCACACTCAATATTCCTCCAGTGTTGACCATCCACACGGAGGTGGTCGTGGCAAGTCAAAATCCAACAAACACCCTCGTTCAATTTGGGGATGGTTGACAAAAGGTAAACGTACGCGTAAACCTGGGCCCAAGGGGCCTAAAGGGAGCAATAAGATGGTGGTTCGTGAGCGACCGAGGGGTGTTGAGAAGAGAGCCCGTTGATTAATTCGTTCATCCCGGCCCGGTTAGGCCCCGGGTATATCTCGCTCGAAATTCTCAAAATTTAGTCGATTTGTCCATGTCAATGTCAGACTCTATACACCCCCTCAGAACGTTTTTGCAGCTGCATCTTGCCTCTGATGATGCTGCCATCTTAAATTTGCCTTTTGTGATTCAGTTTTTGTCGCCTCAACATCTTCAACCGTCCCCACATCTTCAAAAGTGGATAACGCGTATCAACTCTTTGATCCACTCAAAGGACCAAGGTGCACGCTGGGCGGGCCTTTCTATCGCATGTCAAATAGCCCTATTTTCACGAGCACTCATGCTGAAGAATGCTAGGAATTGGGTTGGCGCAACTTTGCCTCTATTTTCAGTCCGTCCGTCTATCTATGCCCTCGTCCCATGGCTCTCATCTTGCGAAGAGAAAAGAAGAGCCTGTTCCAACTTTGAAAGCTGTCACGCGACTCCTCACTTATATTTTCTCTGTCGCAATCGATACTCCTGAGTTTCAGAGGCAAATCGCATCCCCAAATGTCTCCAAGTTCAGCCTTGCGCTTACAATCGTTGCTGAAGACCACCCAAGCCGTGAATTGAGGGTCAGCTATTATGATCCCTTCTTCCCAGTAGCTCACGCTCCTTCAGCTGCTTGCCGTTGACTCACTGTCAGCGTTGGTCCCCCTCTACGCCACTCTACATAAAACCCTTCACGGACGGCTCTCCGCGTTGTGTCTACGCCAAATCAGCGGATCAGCGGGACAGCCGACGGACGGTTCACTTGTTCGGGCTGCATCCCGTCTGTATTCAGTCCTTCCTGTCACAGGGGGGAAGGTGGGTTCCACTACCCTGTGGAGGAAATCCGTGGACGAGGTGATGGCCCTCACTTGGGCGTCGTTTCACGCTCTTAGGACTACATTTCGTAAAGACGGTTTGACCAGTTATCCTGTATCCAATCCATGCACTGAAGGAAGTTCAGCCAGTATAGGCCCCTTCCGACAGCACCAGTCGCACCAGGAAGACCCGATGGTATCTATCCCGTTAAATGTCGATCGCCTCCGATGCGCCGTTTTTGCGCTTTCTGGTCTCTTAGAGTATAGTGTGCCTTTTCTACCCAACTTAGCACCGGCTCAATGTTTGTCAGGTCCACGGCGTCCAGAGCCGTTCAATTGCCATTGGGCGCTCTGGTAAACCTCAGCCAAGCACTATTGAGTTGCACGCACAGTAATGGGAAGGTCGGTGTCTCTCACGGCCATTACGTATCCGACCAACGTTTTCCAGGAAGATAGGCAGTTTGACCCTTCTGTTCGTGCAATGGAAGAGGCAATTGTTCCAGAGATCTGCGCTGTCGGCGGCGACCTACTGTCTAGACTCGCAACTTGGTATGTTGGAGCGATCCCCCGCCCTTCCTCTCTCTTTGGTATGCTATTGACGTGGTACGGACACACAGCGTGAAGCGTCACCTCACGCCGCACGCGGAGCGATTTACAAAAATCATATTGTTTCACATGGAGCAGTCTCCTCCGCCGTAAGTCTGTGCACCTTGCCGCTGTAACACTGCGACCTTCGATGCTCATTTAGACCCTTTCTTTTAGAAGCCAACATGTTCTATATTTGCGAGTTCTGATCGCAATGTTAACGAACGTACACACTATACACTTCTCCGTCGTACCGAACCGAATCACTAAGGTCCTTCTGTCTACCCTCCTGAGCCTCTTACCGAGTCAGTCAGATATCAGGGCTAGTCCCGGATCAGATATGAACAACAAGGGCCGGAAAGGCAGAAAACGTGCACATGATTACGAAGGGGATGAAATATTTAGAACCATCACTGGTACCATATGCCCAACTTCAGCGCACAAAGAGATGACATCAGTCACGCTTGATGGTGTGTTATTATGTGATTTTCCTCCGAAAATTCTCTCAAAGGGTCACGGTCTAGCCCTCCGATTGGTTCTTCACAATCCATATCTGCCACCCGCCACACATTCCCTTGCTAGTCGAGTATTAGTTGGCCTCAACCTCACGCTTCCTTTTTTAGACCCTGCTCAACTTTCACATGATCCGATGTTCCACACCAAGATCCTACGTGGGATACAAGTCGTTGCCCTTGAACTTTGCGCCAGCTCTTGGGGTGCAATGGACAGAAGCTTGAGTTTAATCATGCACGAACTTCTGGATTCACCCGATGGCCCAGTGAGTTACGTACGTTATGAAGATTATGAACTACTCATGACCTTCTCCAAGAGTTTCCCCTCTACTTTTACTCTGAGAGATCTCGATAGACTTCTTCACCCCCGGGTTCCGCCACTTGTGCGGGCTCTCCCGCACGTTGAATCACTCTGCCTTTTCCGTCGCGAGGAGAGTCTCGAGGAACGGGAGCTTCGAGAGTCGCTTCGCATAGCCATATCCCCACAACATGACAGAGAGACCGCAGCTGCGGAAAGCCAACCGCCGACGATAGGACTGGCGTTGGCGTCTCTGGCCCATCATCCCAATCCCCATACATTGGCTGATGTTGGCGCGTCCAACACACCGGCGCCGGCGCTTTTATCGCCACATCCACAATCGGCAGCGCTGGTTAACTCCAAACCTTCGCCTCCGCCTTCGCATACCCCCAGAGTTTCCTCTCCCCCGCAATTACAAAGCCAGACTCGCCACTCCCCAAAGTCCAATGACACTTTGCGCCCAGTACAGGCACAAGATGTTGCCCCATTTATGAGTGGAGTATCCGAGGAGTCGCGTTCGGGTGCGAGGGTCGAAGAGTTCTATCTCGGAGAGGATGAAGATGAAGATGAGGAGATGCCGAGTATCGACATGGGATCTGATTCGGACTAGGCTTGATTGGTCAAAAAGTCGATTGAGAACTGTAGCCCCGCAGTGCCGCGCAGACGTGCAGTTCCGCGGTTGGTTACAGTTTATTGCATGCCTCATGGCAGAAAATAAAATCATCCCCGGGTCTCGGCTGATGCTGAAATATCATGTGATAAAATACAACAACGTTGGTTACTTCGGCCATGTAAGGAACTACTAGTTATCTTAATTCTCTTTTTCAAGTTACAGCAGAAGACCATTGTTATTAAAACGGGATGCGTGGCCTGAGGCCTGAAGGCAGTGGTGTAGGCCGATGTTACTGTAAGCGCGAATGACAAACACTACCATGACAGAAAGGTGTCTCAGGGACCAGTCGGGTTGATGCGAATCCGTTTACGATGCTGTCCTTTGGAATCCACATCCATCATGTCATCATCTGAGTCGTTCCGTACCGTGTCGTATTGCGGCGCGAACGTGGCTATCTAAGGAGCATTGTAGTCGGAACCCAACGCGGGGCGTCAGTTGACAACGCAACTCAGCAGCCTGTCATACCGATGGACGGACCTTGTGAACGAACGCTTGTGCGACAACTCCTTCTGGATCAAGCGCTTGAGCGCGTTCTAGGTGCTGTCGTGCCTCCCGTAGCAGTTTTTGCTTGACGATGTCGTTTTTCAGGTCTAATTTTCTCTTCGTAAGTAATCGACCTCGACGGCTAATACGCGGGTCTGGGCGTTTTCGACGTGCCTTGAGTGTCACGGCTTAAGTCGGCATCCGCAAAGACCGCAAGTCGTAAACAGAGAAGACCCGCGTACGTATGCAGCACGGGGTTCTCCTGGTAGGGAAGCGATGGAAGGTATCTGAATTCCCGGAATTGGGTGCGTGTATGTAACAGCGAAAAATCACGGATCCGCACAGCTCGAGTTCATCAAGAGCGTCGCGCTCTCGCCCAGCCACCACCAGGGATAACACCAGTTCTTGTACGAGCGCCTCGCGCTGATACGTGAAATCAGTCAGGAGCTTCCAGGGGACAAACAGAAATCCATTGAGCAAGATGGCCGGTTGACGCGCGCACCTCTTCAGGGTGTTGGAGCATCATGACTCGGAGGAAATTAATCTGCTTCGCCGTCCTTGGGGCATCGCCTGGAGTAGGTAACTCGTCGGCGAGTAAGAGAAGAGCCAGCTTCCAAATGACCGTCCATTCGATCTCCTCGCATCGTGAAAGCAGTCCAAATGCTTTCCGAGCGCGAGGCAGATCTCGGCGCTGAATTGACAAATGCAATATATCGAGAAGGCGCCGAATGTGAACCTTGCGAGCAGTTGAAGGGGCCTTCCAGTCGGACGAGTTAAAAAGAAAAGAACTACTGTAGTCGTGGAGGTTCATGCCAGCGGGCCATGGAAGGGCGTAAATTGATCTGCAGTTATCGATTTATCGATTATATCAATTAGAACCAAATAAGATTATTTGGTCATCGATCGTACTCTAACTACTGAAGGAAGAAGAAAGAAGGAAAGAAAGAAAGAAAGAAAGACATCATCAACATAAAGGTATCACCGTGGTACACGTCCATTCGCCCAGCGAATCGGAAGCTCTGCTCCACTTTCATTAATCATCCTCGCTCAAGGGTTCGCGCTCCAATGGCTTTAGTGGAACAACGCGTGTGCGACGAATTTGGTCGCGGCGTGCACCAAAATATCTTGGTGTCTCGAAGCTCCAAACTAGGTTCCCAGCCGGCCAATGTTGACATGCTTCGATGTAGCGACGAACGTCGACGTCGACTTTAGACCCGAACGACCGCAAAGACGCCTTTGCGGACAGAAAGTCGTCCATGAGTTGTTTGTAGTGCCTTCCTACAAAGTTACACGCGGCATGTATGTCCATATTTTGGGTCCTCATCAGGACTGTGACGAAGTTGTTGCCTTCCAAACCTCGGTTCAGTTCCATGTTATACGAATACAGATCCTGGCACGGACGAATAGAGTAAATTAGCCTCTCGCGCCGTATGGTGCGCACACGATACTCACGTTCGCCCAGCAGACCATATCTACGGCACTGAAATATATCTTTTGAAAGGTCGGGTCTGAAAAGACTTCATCGGGAAGGTCGATTCCCAAGGTATATGATATCAGACCGAAGCAGACGCGAACGGCACTGTTCTCGCGGCGAAGGTGGACGTATTCTTCGAGCTCAAGAACCTCTCCATGGTCGCGTAATCCAGCCTCTTCGACCACGGAATCGATGTAGGCGTCACAGTGTTCGAGAAAACGACGGAACGATTTTGGCTTGATTGTCGTAATAAAGCGCGCACGGAAGCTTCGGGGTTAGGTCAGAAATGGTATTTGGACAATCCGACAATGATGAACTCACTCTGCGGTCATTTGCGCAAGCTTCGACCCGTCGGACCAGGTAGGATCTTGCATCACTTGTAGAAAGACGTCGCCTGTACGACGAGCGTCGCCATAACACTGCTCATCGCTGAGTTCGTCGATGACGAACAACAAGTTGATCAGATCGCAGCAAGTACGAAATTCCTCGTAGCCAGCATAAGGGTAGCAGTGTGAACTCAGGAGTTCACTTTGACCTTGGAAGAAGAATGCGCGACGGCGGTCAACGAAGACGGCGTAGCTATTGACCCAACGTCTGGATTCGGCGGAAGCGCGTTTCCAAAAGGGGTTTGTAGCGTCGTGAAACGCAGTCGAGAGGGAGAAAAGGTCAGGGAGGACAAAATAAGATGGGGATGACGACATAGTAAGAAGAAAGTCTGGGAGGATAGGGATGCTTGCCAGAGTTGAAGGAGGAGTGTGATGCTCGAGTTTTCCAGGGGTTGTACAATGGTGCCAAGTCGTCCAAGTCGCCCGCTATTTATGCTTGCCTGGTGTAGGGACTTTTCAAACGGGGCTCGGAAACACATCCCCATAAGACGTGGAGGAAACGGCCATTGGAACAAGTGGTATCGAGGTGTATCAGGAAAACAACGCACATGAATACAGGGGTTTCAGCCACTCGCGTGGCCATGCCGCATCGCGAATTACAGCAACCCCAGGCGGTACGTATAATAATGAGCCCCAGGTCTCCGACATACGGAGGTGTGATGAACTGAGACGCCGCATGCGAGAACCCTACTGCGCGTTTGAGCAAGGGGATGATGAGGTTCCGCGAACGTAGCCCGGATGTCCCGGCAGATACATCTCTCATTTAGTGGGACAGCCGAGGCGCCGAATGTGCGGCCTGTCAAGAAGGCCCACCATGATTGACATGCACATGTTGGGAAGTAAGAGAGCATGAGTAAGTGATTCGCGATGGGAGTCGTGAAGGTGGAGATTACCGATTCAAGACAACGCCAAAAGGCAGCCTCCCTTGAGATCCGCAAAACGTGATAGGTTGTGCCTGACTTTATAATGGACGAAAGGGAAAGCGATGTTCGGGTCGAGTCCGAGTCGAGTCGACTTATGGTTCTACCAGCAAGTTGATGATACTAGTATTAGTAGCTCTATGCCGCGAACTCGGCGTATGCTTCCGGCGGAAGGCCAGGTGGTCACGACCGAGCTAGCCTAAGCTTTGAGCCTTTGCAAAATGGGTTTCTCCCACAGCTTTGAGAAAACCGGGCCAACTGGGGCCAACCAGTTCAATTTTGATTGACATCGGAAGTAACAGTGGCCGTGGCTGTGGAGTGATCGTGCCTTTACGTAACGTCAACTCTCACCAAGCCACATCCATCTGTTCCATCCACCCATCCATAACCATGGTACACATCCCTCCGGCCCCCCGTTTTGCTTTGTTGACTAATATTCGGTATCTGTAGGCGACACAAATATCGACTGGAACATCGGAACTACGTGATACAACCAAAGTGGAGCGCATAGGTTTTTTTGGTTTTTTTTTTTCTTCAGAACGCTCGTACAACAAACTAGTCATTCCTTAGGCGCTCACTCACACATACGCGGTCTTGGACTCGATGACCGTCTCGAACCGCGCGCTAGCTCTCAGGGCATGGTCGGTCAAGCAAAGGCTAGGAAGGCCGCGGGTATGATCCTCAAGATGGTTCAGGAGGGTAGAATTGCCGGTCGTGCCATGTTGTTCGCGGGCCCACCATCGACGGGCAAGACCGCCATTGCCCTCGGTACCTATTGCCTCCTTCCTCGCCTCCTTCTCTGACACTCTATCTCTTCAGGAATGGCGCAAACACTTGGTTCCGATGTGCCGTTCACAATAATCGCCGCTTCCGAAGTCTTCTCTCTGTCCATGTCGAAGACAGAAGCCTTGACACAAGCTCTTCGGCGTAGCATCGGCATACGCATCAAAGAGGAAACAGAGATCATCGAGGGCGAAGTTGTTGAGATCCAGATTGACCGCAGCCTGACAGGCGTAAGTATCCCCTTTTGAATGCGCCGTGCCGGCCTCGTTGCTAACCCCGAATCGCCTTGAAGGCCACGAAAACCGGAAAACTCACAATCAAAACTACAGACATGGAGACCATCTACGACCTTGGAACAAAAATGATAGATTCACTTTCGAAAGAAAGGGTCCTCGCTGGCGATGTCATTTCAATAGACAAAGCTTCTGGCAAAGTCTCGAAACTAGGCCGATCTTTTGCTCGCTCTCGAGATTATGACGCCATGGGTGCGGATGTACGTTCGTCCACATGGCACACAACGAGCTCTTGAATGATACAGCTAGACAAAATTTGTCAGATGTCCTGAAGGCGAAATACAGAAGCGCAAAGAAGTTGTTCACACTGTGTCACTTCACGAGATTGACGTGATCAACAGCCGAACTCAGGGCTTTCTTGCACTTTTTGCAGGTGACACAGGTGAAATCAAACCAGAGCTGCGCAATCAGATTAACACGAAAGTTACTGAATGGCGCGAAGAAGGCAAGGCTGAGATTGTCCCTGGAGTGCGTACACTTCTGCTTCTTTTCCGCTCCTACGGGTCATCTCCAGCTACCCAGGTCCTTTTTATTGACGAAGTGCACATGCTCGACATCGAGTGCTTTTCCTTCCTCAACCGCGCTCTTGAGGACGACCTTGCGCCGTTGGTAATCATGGCTTCAAACCGGGGAATGGCTCGTATACGCGGAACGAAAATACAGAGTCCACATGGGCTGCCTGTTGACCTTCTGGATCGTGTGTTAATTGTCAGCACTAAGCCTTATGAAGAACAGGATATCCAACAGATCATCCAGATACGGTCAGTGAAAACACATGGTCGTGCTGTTACTCTACCTTTCATTCACAAGGCATCTTGTTTCCAGATGCGAAGAGGAGGACGTAACGCTCACCGCGGAGGCGCTAAACGTACTAACAACGATGGCCATGCAAACGACTCTGCGTTACGCACTAAATTTGATTTCGTGTGCCCAGGTTTTGGCCCGGAAACGCAAGGCGGAGAATGTCGATGTCGAGGATCTTCGCCGTGCCTACACGTATTTCATGGACGAGAAGCGTAGCGTGCAGTGGCTGAAAGAACAGCAAGGATCCCTCATGTTTGAGGTTGTTGGGGATGAGAAAGACTCTATGGACGTAAGCAGCTGAACCCACAGCTGAGACTTCCTATCATTTTGTCACGTCTGTCGTATCAGCGCTGTGTGAATGCTATCGATTGCCACTACGACGTCATCATCAATCATCTAAGTGCCGGCCGATACACCAGATCGTGTATGAAGGGTGAAACACCTGATGTGTAGCAGATACGAAATGAACCACCGCAATGTTGATGGAAGCATACAAGTAAGCTACTGTATGGTCTCCATGTGGGTACTTCGCTGGGGGCGCCCACGATGGTGAGACAACACTGTGGCCCTGGATACGCTGTACAGTATACGTATGTTTGCGAAGTTTCAGGAGCCCAAATTTTTAGAAGGAGACGTGAAGCCCGGGACTTGGGCCGCAAGTCAAGACGCCTAGTTCTCACGCCATTGGTGTGTGCATGCGGTGCAACTGTCAACACGTCCATGAGACGTTCATAACGAAGATCTTTAATCGACATGACCATGACCCACCGATAGACTGACAGAAAAAATAAACAAGAGAGGAGGTATTATTAACTGCTCGGAAAGTCGAACGAGACCGACCTACACGTCGTCATCGGTTCATCCGCAGATCTAATTTGCAACTGGTAGAAGTAAGCACGATCGTTGTCACATTTCGGGCTTCGTCACCACCTAGAACGTCGTCCACTTGTTTGCGAGTTAACTTTGTCCGCGACGTATCTGTAAGTGATTAGATGTGCCTTTCGTTAACGAGGCAACATGGGCCAAGAGAGGAACATCGGGGAACCTGTTTCGCTATTGGAAACTCGTATGCACAAGTGTTACACGCCCATTTATTGTACCCAGTTTCAGCAGATATGACGAGAAGGTTCGCACAGGTGGGACAGAACAGCATCTTCAGTCACTGTGAGGGTGTCGAAACGGGCCGGAGTGGACCGAGAGACTTCGATTGGAGCGGCAACAGCCTCCGCTCTAATGGATTCGCCAATAACTAGAGATACTGCTACGGGTGATGCCCTGAAACTACCGACGTTCCAGGTATATGCGCACACCTTATTTTACCATCCGAGACACTGACATCGGTTCAGGGAAAGTTTGATGTCAAGGATTTCGTAGGCGCATTCTCTGAAAAGCTAATAGCGCAATCAAAAGCGGATCCCGGACGTACGTCAAGGATCCTCCAATACTACCGTGTGTAAGGATCTAACATACTTCAGCTTTCAATCCGAAGCCGTTCATCAGTACATTTGAGGCCGCTGTTGACCGTCTCATTGCGCTTCGGAAGGATGTCCAGGCGAAAACCGAGCAAATGGAGAAGAGCGTCCGAGTTGCGGAGAGGGAGTACTCAAAGAAAATGTCTGATCTTAACCGTGGTTTCGAGGTGCGTATGAGAGGCTATCCTACTCGTCGCAAGCCCCTCTAATAGGTCACTAGGCAGTAGGGTCATCATTTGCTTCGATGGAAGCAAGGATGAGCGAAGTGGGACGCACAGCTGGACGCATAGGCGAGTCTTCGAGCCGTGTTCTTGCCCTACTTTGTATTCAGCTCGTTTCAGGCGATCAGCTTGAATCAGTCCACCTTCAACGTCAGAGAGCGCAGGCTGCTTATGATCTAATCGACTACTACACTCAATTCTCCCGTGATGACACCTCACGGATAGACAGCCTCAAAAAGGAAGGGAAAGACGGTCGTCGTCAGGTCGCGGTACTGTTACGAAGGTTGGCCACTCTCGTGAAGGAAATCGACTTGCCTACCGCAGACAAAGTGGGCAGTGCTTTACCTGTGTGTGGACCACCGTGCTAATGCCTCAATAGACAAGGGAAAACATCGACAGGTATTGTGAGAAGTTTGAGAAGGATATGCTGCACCTCTTCGACAGATGCTATCGCAAAGGCGATCCCAAAATGATGCATGTGGGTCCACCTATCGTTTTCAGAGAGCTGTACGCCTGACCACCTTCCTGCAGCACTGTGCGCAGACACTGCTTGACTTCAATGGTGGTGCCTCCTGTGTGCAAGTCTATGTGAACCAGCACGACTTCTTCATCAATCGCGTTCAGAAGAATATGGACAGCGATGACGCTACCCTGTTTGTGTTTACTCAACTACAATACTACCGCGATCGGGTACTCACATGCGGTTAGATGGCGCCTTCTTGCTGACCCCAATACTATTCCCCCCAAAACCGAGGCAAGTCTGACAGAACTATTCGACGAGATTCGAGCAACAGTTGGTCAAGAAGCCCAGATCGTGCAGGCCGTCTTTCCGAATCCTTCACTTGTGATGCAAGTCTTCTTACAACGAGTATTTGCCCAGTCGGTAATCCAATGCAAGTTATCTTTAAGTTGTTATACTGAGACTGTTATAGATTCAGCAGCATATGGAGCAACTCCTCACTCGGGCCGGCAACATGTCGGACCTAGCATTTTTGCGCATCTTACAGTTGACTCACGCTCAGACGTCCTTACTCGTTGAGGACCTCAAGGGCTATGATGTACCTTCTACGACACCGAGGTCTCCAGCACAGAATATTGGGTTCTCGCGTTCATTGGCAGGAGCTTCGTCAGCGACCGCCGGTAGCTCTGGTTCGACTGCCATCAGCTCCATACTCGAGACTGCGTTGGAGGAGCTCTTCGTCACATATACCGAGGGTCAGCGTTACCTGGAGCGCGAGAGCAAAAACCTCGCCGAGCTCTATTCGGGTTATCTGTCCGCCTTCGCGCGATACCATGTAAGTACTGTCCCTTCTTCACCGTCGCTGTTAACTCTTGTCGGCATAGGAGCGTGAAGAGAGAGTGAATAAGACAAAGGGGTCAATGCTAGATCGTATGATGAACGCTACCGCTACGTCTGGAACCTCCTCAACCTCTAAAGCTGCGGCCGCGATCATGCGCTTTGGAGGGATTGCATCCTCTGATCGCTTCCAGGACAAATTACCTGAAGAGCAAGTTAACGAAGAGGACGGGTCACTCAGTGTTGGCGCTGCCGAAACAATGCTGAAGTGGCACGCAGAGGCGATCGGCAGATGCGCAGAGTTGAGCCCACCAAATGACGTGTGAGCGCGTTGCCATTTCCAAATGTAGAACCTCAACACTGACCAGCAACTCGCAAGTCCTAAGCACACCTTCGCGCTCTTTCGCGCATTGGCTGAGGTTATAGCAGTTGGATATATAGAAACCGCTATCAACACGTGAGAGTTCTGCACTTAGCATTTCAATTCACTTTACAGTCTCCCCACAGAATGGTAGCGCGTCTCGAAGCAATAGACCACACGAAAATCGAACCTAGTCTACAGCCGCTATCTCTGCTCCGTTCTGTCGATCTCATCTGTCACCTTTGGCAGCAGTACGTCAACATAGCGCTGCTGCCGCTTGCCGCCAGTTCCGTCGTGGTTCGCCGCGAAATGGTCGTATTCAACAACCAGACCGTCAGCAAGGTCGAGGGTGCCGCGAACTCACTCATGCAGCGTCTTATTGATGGTCGGTACTCGTCGATCCTTGTGCACCGCGAGTGTAGGCTCAATTAGTCCAGCCATTGTATCTTGGATGGCCATGCAGCTCACCAAACAGAAAAAAACGGACTTCAAGCCTCGTAACGACGATGATTCGTTCGCAAGAGTCAACACGGACCCTTGCATTGGGTGCTGCGAAATTCTTGAGAAAGTCGGGATTGCGGCTAAGCAAAACTTGAGTGGCAAAAACCTGGAAATATTCTTGACCGAAGTTGGCGTAGCGTTCCATAGGTGAGGTGTCCACGGCGCTATTGTTACATCATCTTACACCCTGCACACAGCCAATTACTCGAGCATCTGCGTAAGTTCCCTGTGAGCGCCACGGGGGGCCTGATGCTCGCAAAGTATGTCCAGACGCTGGTGCTCCCATGGCCGTTCTGACCGACTATTTCAGAGATCTCAAATCTTACCAGGATACGATTGCTACCTTCTCCATTCACGCGTTGCACGAGCGTTTCGAGTTTATTCGACAACTGGGCAACATATTCCTTGTGCAACCGGAAATACTCAAGTCTTACATTACGGAAAATTACCTGGGACGCATTGAACCCGCCCTTTTGCGACCGTATCTGGCGCAACGCAGTGACTGGGGTCATGTAGAGAAAGGCTTCACAGACGAGAGTGAGGACGTCAGTGGGCGGGCAGGTCCGAAGGGTCTGCGCGACCGCTTCGGTATGGGCCGCCTGAGTATGATGATGAAAGATCTCGAAGGGCTTCGCCTCGGCGACAGCGTGCAAATGGGAATGTCGGCGCTACCGTCGGGATTCGCGCATGGTTTCTCAATCTCGTCACGAACCTTTGGGCGTGGGGACACTTCCGCATTGTAGTCAGAGATCACCTCATCAAGGTGTTTATTTACTCTACGCCGCGGTCTTTTCGGCCGCTTAGACACGGGACGGACAGCGGATTGGGTACTTGTATCGTTATTCACCTTTGAAAACGGGCTTCCTTTTCTCCTTGAACGCCCGTAATGCCTCTTCGCGGTCCTCGGTTTGCAGTAGAGGCTCGTACGCCGCCCTTTCGAAATCAAGCCCTGCAGAAAGCTCACGAGCGTGACAGCTAAGGTATTAGGACACCCTACTCACCCGGTTCCAGAGACAGCTCTGGGGCTCTCGAAATAGCTAACTTTGCTGAACGCAAGGCAAGAGGTGCTTCGGAAACCGAATAAAACAGCAATCGTTTATCTCCTTAGCACCATGTACGCACCGTTCGCAGCAATATCATTTGCCAAGGACAACGCACGATCAATGGCCGGTGTGCCCTCCTTCGAGACATAGTCCACTAGTCCTGCAAACGCCAAAATTGACATTACAGTTTATGAAGAATGGATCCCGACGCGCACCGAAGTTCTCGGCTTCGACTGCCGTCAATGTACGACCAGTGAATATGAGATCTTTCGCCTTGGACAACCCTAGCAGGCGTGTCGCGCGTTGGGTGCCACCGGCGCCGGGGATTATACCCAGCTTCGTCTCGGGAAGACCAATCTTCGTGACTGAGTGGCCTTGTTAAAACATTATGTCAACGATTTTGACACTCCAGCAGTATCGCATCGAGAGCCATACCAGCGACACGCAAGTCGCACGCAAGAGCGAGCTCCAGTCCCCCACCCAGTGCGGGTCCGTCGATGGCGGCAATGGTGGGCATGGGTAAGCTCTCGAGTTTGCTGAGCGCAGAGCGCAGGTCTGCAAGGAATTTGGAAACCTGGCCTTTGGACATGGTGCGCCGCTCTGCCAAATCGGCGCCAGCACAAAATGACCCGGCAGTGGAAGAGTTCAGAATGAGTACACGGACAGAGTTGTCGAAGCGCACGGTGTCCAAGCAGTCGACGAGTTGCTGTGTCGCTGATATTCGTACGAATGATCTTAGCTAGTATTATAGAGAAAAGAGCACGGCACCTTGAGAAGCTGGAGCGAGATGGCGTTCTTCGCTCGAGGACGGTTCAAGGACAGGGTGGTGACACCGGGATGGGAGGACACAGGCTGGAGAAAGGCTTCATGGGTGTTGACAACGTTGACAGTTGAGATGAACCTCCGGATTGGTCGTCGTCTGAGAGCTCTTAAGAGGAATGTGTTAGCGTAGGCGAGTGTCATTACAGTAGTGAACGAAGATCCGACTGAGTTGTTAGGGATTCCACGTAATTGGACTCTACGATACACATCTGTCATCGAACGTCACTCTACCAACTCATCCCACAACAGACACGCCCCTTCAAAGCTTTCTGATGGCCGATGAATCTGCAGCGTCCGCCCACCCACATCCGCTAACTTCTCAGGTAGGCGGGCACACAGGAATCCAGATTTCGGACGATGGCGCCCTCCTCATCAAGCCTGCTCTACCTCACGAGCTTCAGTTTTATCAGGACAGCCTGACAGATCCAGCACTGGCACCGTTGCGTCAATGGGTTCCTACCTATCTCGGAACGTTACGCCTAGAGGGTCAGAATACTGCCGACGGCCTCGCAAACGTGGAGGGGATTCCCGAAGGCGAGAAAGATGAGTGCTCTGCCATTAGATCACACTGTACACAGTGTGACAATTGTTCCGAAATATACAGTTATTGGTTATTGAGAACGCTGCACACGGATTCCTCAAGCCGAATATCATCGACATCAAGCTTGGCACGGTTTTATACGATGAGGATGCACCGCCGGAAAAAAAGGAACGGATGCAGAACGCCGCGAGGCATACAACTACCGGGGAAACGGGGATTCGTTTGACTGGCTTTCAGGTATGTTACGGAACGTCGACCCGATGTCAGTCGATACCGAACACTCGTGTGCAACATTACCACAGGTCTTTGGGAATACGTCATCACTGCCGGTCATCTTTCCGAAAAATTATGGAAGAACCATCGGGGTTTCAGAACTTGGCGCAGGCGTCGCGCGGTTCTTCCCCGTCAGCGGTTCAATGATGTCAGGCTCAAGAGTCTTACGCATTCAGCGCTTCTATCTTACATTATCGCGTTTACAGCGGTTTGCCGGGAGCCGAGGCGGGTGGGCGAATGGACGTCGGACTTCCTAGAACGTTGCTTCTGCCGGTGTTGAAGTCCATCCGGCAAAGTGTCCAGGAGATTCGGGATGTAATGGGCGCAATTGAGATGCGCATGGTTGGAGGTAGTCTGCTGATCATTTACGAGGGGGACTGGAACCGCGCCGAGATGGGAGTGCAATGGCTCGCTAAGCAAGCCGCAAGTGCGACCGGGGACGAAGAGACGAATGAGGGTGGACAAGGAGCCGAGGAAGAAGACTCGGAGGAAGACTCGGACAGCGGAGACGAGAGCGAGGACGAGCATAAAGGAGGATCCAAGTCGCCGTGCGTTGTGAAAGTGATCGACTTTGCTCACACGCGACTTGAAGCGGGGGAAGGACCGGACCGAGGCGTGCTGAGAGGTCTCGAAACCGTGTTGGGTTTGTTGGACGCGAGGATAATCGACTGTATGACGTCATGACACTCATTAATACGAGATATGTTCTCCTCATCCGCATTTCTCTCTTTCTCTCTGTACAACTATGCAGCCCGTAGTGAGTCCCTCCTTCTTCATGAAATTCAGTTATTGACCAGTAAAGAACACTTTTTGTGCGGCAGAGTCTGCCATCGCCATTCAGATCGAGAGAATGCGAGCTGCTGAGGCCATAGCGGCAAGAGATGTCATCGCACAACATCTTTCCTCGGCCTGCAAATCCATTCGGGACAAGTCTGTTACTATTGAAAACCTCCGCCAACAAAACAAGTACTTGGAAGACATTCTAAAGGAACATTCCGCCGCATATACTCCTGAAAGTACCGCCAGCGGTACTAGTAGGTCCCGGTCCCGGGATGAACACGCACCCCCTGCAGGCCAGGAGTCTACCACAAGCTGTGTGGGGCTGACCGACGAGAATTCAAAGGTCCAGAATAACACCTTAAAAGAACAGCTATCTAACTCAGAAGAAGAACCTCCCAAATACGAGGCAACTGAAGCCTTTTCCCAGGTATAGTGATCACGCCTTTCAAATTCTGAGAATTTGCAGCGACTTTAAACAGCTCTCAATCACACGCGCCAAGACACCGGAGAGCGACGTCCAATCTACCCGTCAAGATGCGCTACGTTTCCTCCGCGAGGCAACGTACAATAATTTCGCTAGAGTCGGCTCCCCCCAAGCTACAGCTCCAGATACTCCCACAACTCCAAAGATGATTGTTTCTGATCTCAACGACCTAGATATCAAAGTAAATTCTCTCGATTTTCATTCTTTACTAGTGCTCATACGTGCTCATGGACTCCGCAGGTTGTTGCCAACTCACTGCACCAACTCCCTGAGGCAGAGGAATCTATCAGATCGAGACATGCAATTCTAGCCGCCCTCCCTCTCCCTGTGGGGATGCCGTCAGACGCATTAAGGCCCATCCTGATCCCTCCCTCGTACACATTACACGAATTTCTCGCAAGTGCGATTGGCGTGCGTCTCTCCCAACAATTGTCAGGTGAAATGTATTCATCTAGCGTCACGGCGAAGGCCCTCAGAACCGCGTATGCTCAGTGACCTGATGGGCTTTTATCTACTGACACTTATCGCTATGTAGACTAGCAAACCATCATGTATTTCAGCAGTTGACGACGAACTGGTGTCCCGAGCTCGAAGAGCATGGCTACTTTCTGACCCCTCTTTTCAAATGCACCACAAACCCACGAGTCGCAACTGCCCATCGCTGGACGATGGTCGACGTCATCTCGAAGTTGGATATACCCACAGGTTGTCGAACGTTATCTTAACTGGTGCGCTGGTTTGCTAACCTTGAGCAGAGTGTTTCTACAACAAGGACGGGAAGTGGTACTATGCCGGCGTGTACAAGGCACTCAGACTTGACGATTTGACGTCCAAGGAATTTGAGCAGCTATCGATCGAGGCGAGTTGGGTTTTTTTTTTTGGTTTCTATCTAAATATTTATCATGTCTAGACGACGCAGGCCCTTGTTAAAGAGACCTTGGCAGGACGCAAAAACGTGTCCCCTCAGACAGTTTACGAGACAACTCAATTATACTTGGCCGGAGCTCTTAAAATTGCTTGCGTTGGCTTGCAGTGCGTCGGATTCAACAACTTACTTTACAGGACAATTATCGAGCAGGCGACACGGTGTGCGCAAACTGGCCACTGGCGCGGCCCGTTCGGCTTTGATCTTCGCCTAAACTCGGACGCTGACCATACACCACGGCTGTTCTCTCTGTCTAGAACGTCTGTCGATTGTCCCGATGACGGCGGCAACAAGAACACTTTGGCCGGCGAGTTCCACAAGACTGGGTAGACTCTTTTCGGACTGGACTAGCCAACCTAAGCGATTGTTACCATGTTGCATTTCAGACGCCTGGAGCTTGTATCCCTTCTATTCAGGGCCGGTTATTTGTACTTCTCAGCTGGTTTGGTCCTTCGGAATCTACGTTATTACACTTGGTAGTTGTTGAGCTTTTGGAGACTTTGAGACCGTAATAAGTTACGGTGAACTTGTTCGCTCGCTTCTCAGAGTCCTGAATTTCGGCGCATTCCGGCAGTGCATAATCCCAGACGTAGGCTTCCGCTTTTCACTTCTCTTTGTCATTCTTCTAGGGCATAGAATAGCAACACCGAGATGAGTAGGTTGAGCTCAGCTTAGAGTTATCGGAGATATGTATGAAGCTATCCATCCGGATTCAGACCTAGGAATGGAGTAATAGTTTTCCGCACTTTGTCAGCCTCACACGTTCCAGTAATGTCTATTTATTCTCTATGGTGTTTCATGTATATCTTTGGCGATCTCACACCTCTGGTCCTCGCTCGTCAGAAGTAGTTGGCACTATGGCTGAGAATTCAACATTATCGACTTCAGGTTTTTGTCCAGGCATTCTCAAGGAGCGTCGTCTGCATTCCGACTTCCCTTACCGCGTGTGTCATGATTTCTGGTTTTCTGATGGCAATGTCATTCTCTGCGCTGGAAATTTTGCATTCAAAGTCCACCGTGGCCAGCTGGAACGTCATGCAGATATCTTTCAGACGATGCTCTCAATACCTCAGCCGGACGACACCGGGGGCATAATTCGACTCTGCGACTCACCGACTGACGTGTATCACCTCATGAGGGCTCTATATGATGGACTGTACGATGAAAGTTTCACGCCTCATCCGAAGCTAACCGACTGACCACCGTTCGCATGCGCATTATAGATACTTTCGCCGGCCGTTTGTTCAGGACTTTCCCTTCCTCGCTTCCGTTCTTCGCATGTCTTGCAAATATTTTATCTGTATTCCACGGAGACAGTGCCTAGAACGTCTTCAGAGCTACTTCCCCGTTACCCTCTCTGAATGGGACCGGCGCGAACGGATGTCGCTCTCCCCCGACGGCCACTATGACCCGCGCCACGAGATCCCCTCTCCGATCCACGTCATCAACCTCGCGCGTGAGCTGAACGTCGGTTCCGTCCTCCCGGCCGCGTTCTACGACCTCGCGCGCTACGGGACGTCCAAGACCGCCAGTGGGACCGAACCGCTCGCGCACCTCGTCCTCGAGAATTTGAGCGAGAATACCCACGCTTCCACGACCGCGACCACGTTCTCCTCGCCGTCGCCCTCATCCTCCTCCCCTCAAACAGCAGACCGCGTTCCTTCCAGCCCTCGCTCGCCCACTCTATCGTGCTTCACGTCGCCGGTGCTCGTGCAGGATTCGGCACCCGTCATGCTCTCGCACAATGATCTGGTGCTTACGTTCCGCGGGCGGGAGAACCTGCAGCGCTCCGTTGCCACTTTCCTCGACGCGCAGGTTAAGAACCGTTCCCCCGCCAAGGGTTGTGCGGGTGGACAGGCCTGCCGCGACGCGTTTTACTTCATCACGCTGAATACGCTGCGCGCCGTCGGGGGAATCGCAGCGGGGCGCGACGGAGATCCGTTGTTCACGCTCGGCCAGATGATAGACATGTTGCACCACACCGAATGGGTGGACGGGCAGTACTTGCGTGGATTGCCGATGTGTGGTAAATGTCGGGAGGAGTTTATTCCCGCGGTTCACGCAGGACGGCAGGCGATCTGGGACCAGATCCCGGAGTGGTTTGGATTGGAGCCCTACGACACGTTGAAAGCGCGAGATGAAGAGCTTAATGAACGTGATATATACCCCTAGCATTTTACACAACCACGGTCAAGTTTGTTTGTTTGTTTGTATCGTATTCATTCATCGTCCTTTTCAATCAGTTGGTATGGAGAATCCCACCTTTCGTGGCGTAGCGCCAGAGAACATTTACTATGAGGACACCAAGGCCGGCATGGCAAAAAAGGTAGCGTATCCACGGCACAAAATGGAAAGATACAGGACAAACAGGTTATGTAAACCAATTGTCGATGAAAGGTGCGGACAATAAGTAGATATAGCAATATGAGCCAATAAATCGCTCCGAACCACTATAGCATCAATGCCAAGAAGGCAGAGAAAGTGAGACGGAAAAAAGGGGAGGGATAGAACTGGTATAACTAGAACACGGATATATAATTATCAGGAGACAACCGCCACGGTATCACTGACGATGTGGTGCGTGTGCTCAGCATGCGCAGAGTCCATGAGTGTAGCGGTACTCCGATGCGTGTCGTCACTTTCCTGAGCCTGTTTCGGGGTGGACGACGTGGAACGACGCTCCACTTCAGCTTGCAAAGACTGCGTCTGCGGTAACTGCGATCCGTCCAGATCCGCGCCTAGAAAGTAATTAACGAGAGTCCGTTCAAGAGGCTCCGCATCGGGGGACGTGCTATCGGCTACCGGAGAGACAGGTGGAGGTGGGACGATGCCGGCGCGAGTGAGGAAAGTGTCCACGAGAAGACGACATTCATCAGCGGTAGTGGCTTGCGACATCAGCCTTCGCAAATCTAGTGCGAGAGCCTCCGACAACGACAGAGATGGTTGAATAGGCTGACTGTGATCAACAGTCCCATTCGGTGGTTGTGAGCGACGCCCCAATGATCGCCGAACTGACTCGTCGTTTGTAGGCGAGCGAAGGTTCGGACGGGACGACCTTGGGCGATATATGCCCTGAGGATATTGCTGCTCGGCCCGCCCATTTCCGTTTTCTCGAGTTAGAGTATGTGCCTCGGTCCCAGCGGGAGGGGGGGTGGGTGTCGCAGCAGGAGATTCGCTCCGGAGGACTTTGTGAGTATGTGCATCACCATTCGTATGTTTTCCCTCAGGTGCTGGAGTTGGGGTGAATTGGATGTGAACGTGTGGTTGGGAGGGTGAAGGTGAATAAGCTGACGAGGATGGAGAGGGCGAAGGGCAAAGGGGGCAAGGGGGTGATGGCAACATCTTCTCGCCCCCGGTATGTGGAGTCTGAAACCCTTGTTCTACCGTGCTCTCCCAGGTCGGTACAGCCTTGCGGACCGACATTTTTCTGGGACGATCGGTTCGCGATATGTGAGGCCGTCCATCATCCTCAACAGATGACGTCCGAGACGACGAGGGCGGCGATATTGGCACAAGCTGGGGGACCGGTGGCGGAACAGGCTTGACAGCAATGGGAACAGAAGGTGGGTTGCTTGCGCCGAGAGATCTTAGTGATGGTACAGGGGTAGACGGAGCACTTGTAATGCCAATTCCTCGACCACGTGCTGAGTCTTGGAATCCCTCTTTCGCCAGATTGAACTTCGAGATCATGCGTTGCAGCCGGCTGCCACTCTTGGCAGACTTGGTCGTCGGTGCAAGAGAGATGGAGCTCACTGTGGCAGAGCGCACGGGTTGGATCTCAGGAGGGGGGCCATCTTCGAGGAAGGATATAAGATCGTTCGTGGCCTTTGAGACGGGGTACAATCGGCCGCCACGACCCTGCGCCGTCTGATCAGGGTTTGACTCGTCGCCTTCTTCTGAACCATTCATAACGTCTTCGATGTCCATCGATTCGCGATTTCGCTGGATCTTACGTGTCCGCTGAGGTGTTGTCGATGAATTCTTCCGCCAATCATACATATCGCGTCCAGGAAGCCCAGATTGGAGCGGGGGACTTTTGATGCCAAGCGACGGCTTCCTTGTGACCCGCGGACCACTGCCCTGATATATTTTAGAAGTGGACACCGAACGTGCGCGCACGTCTGGTAGCTTAGCCACTTCTGATCGGGACCGAACATCCTGTGTCAAAATCACGGTTTCCTTGAGTTCCTCGTCTTCGTCAACATGAGGAAGCGACGATCTCCTTGGGGGATGGTATTTCAGGTCAGGTGACGTAGATGAGCGGACATCAGCTTCGGAGACCGATGACGCTCGGTGGTGGTCATCGACGACGGTCTTTGGCGTCTGCTGCACGGCGGTACGTCGTTGATGCTGTTTCGCAGGCTATGGGAAATGTTGTAGGAATAACGTGCGGAGGGAAGCGGAACTCTGCGAACACACCTCCATTGATCGCAACCTGTCTGGAGTCAACGATACCTTCATAGTGTCTCCCGACCGCATTAAATCATCGAAGTCTTGTATTATATTTCCCTCCTGTTGTGAAATAAGCAAAAGATAAGACAATCGCACCCACGGAGGGACCGAAGGAACTGCAGACCTCCGCTTCCACGGCGGCGCCGTCCTTGCTGTCGCGCTGGGCGATAATACTTTTCCTACTCAGAGTCACCCGAAACAGGGGATCTGACGGAAGAGTCATGTCGCGATCACTAGAAGGGCGAAATGACTTGATAGCTTTTCCCTTGTCTAATGAGGACCTCGGCGGATGGTACTCGCTCACAGACCCGGAGACTGCACCGGAGGTGGAAGACTCTGACGATACCCGAGGCTGCGACTGCGATGGTGGATCCAGCAACGAGGTGTCACGTGTCTCATGTCGCTCTGACCTCGATAGAGATTTGCTTCGCCGCGGCTTTGAGGTAAATTTGAGGGAAGCTTCGATAAGACCGTAGACTACACAACTTTGATAAGAGCTAAAATTCGGTGGAAGGGCATACCCACCTTTTGAGACCTTGAACGTGGAGTAGATACCTTCGTCCTCACAGAGAGCAACGAACAGATCGTGCGTTCCGGCCACTTCCTTGCTACTGTCTCGCGTAGCTACCCTACCAACGCTGGATAATATGTGCCTAGGTACGGCATGCTAAGTGAGGTGAAGGAGGAGCATAAGGTTACCTTCGCTTACTCGCAGATGCATCTGTAAGTACGATGTTACATAAGTAGTCGGAAGGCGGGCATGAGTTCGGTGAGATCGGACTCACTCGAGAATTGCCGTGAGGTACAAAGCAGCGGGTGCAACAATAATAGACTTTGGAGGTTCCATACCCTGCGACTGCAAACGTTCCTGGATTTTGTTTTCGGCTTGAGCGTCCTCGTCCGAGTCGTTTAGTGTCGAATAGGCTTCACACTTGAGACGCATCAGCTAGAGGAACGAGTAAGACGGACTGAGAACCCATCAGAGCGAGCTGGATACCTCTATCATCAAGGGAACAGTGAAGCTGTGTTCTGAAGTGGAAGTTTGTGAAGCAGAAGGTTTGATGGCATTTGGGCGCTGCCAATACGCGTGCAACTCCATCTCTGCTTCGAGTAGCGCATCCTTCCCTATGGTTGTGGGAAGGGTCTTCAGTAAGCCGGTTTTTAGACGGTCAGTGAGGATTGAACGAGAGGAGGAGATTATGTTTGCCAAAATGTCATCGAGGAGGAGATTGAGAAACTGAAGTGCATCTGACTGGAGCTTCAGTGGACGAAAATCTGACAGAATGACCTCTGCGGAATGAGCGGAGATGTACATAGGATCTGTAGAAAGGGTCAGACATGAAATCGGGTTGAGAAATGAGGGACAGACTAGGAGCAATCATGTGAAGAAGAGAGAGGAGACAACACTTGAAACTTGGTCAGAGCCGAGCAAGCGATTTCCCATGATGTTTTCCTCTTTTGGACAGCCTCGCTCTCACCACCACCGGCCCGTTATTCCGAAATCGTAAGTCTTGTCAAAATTAATTCACATTAATTACTGTAACTAGGTTCCAATTTCACAAGAGCGCTTCCACAGCCATTGAATCAGAGTCGACCACCGTCTGCAATGATGTCTGTCCTCCGTCACTATCACTTGCAGCTTCTTTGGGTGCGCACGAGGAGCCTCTCTCGACACTCACGCCGTCGCGAAAGATGCGCGTAATGTCAACAGTGTTCAGGTCGCCAAAGGATCGTGTGGACCCAACCGATGGTTCTTCTAAGAGGTCATATTCTGCCAAGTGTTCCATCAACTCAGATTTGGGCGTCATATCTCCACCGTTGCCGCTTCCCGAGAATATGGGCGTCGGCGCCACTTCAAGCGCCTTGTCTGTGAGGCGTGTATCCCCGTGAGAGCCTGTGACTGGGTGACCAAACGTCATACCCAGGACCTGTTGAGGTGCATCAGCTTGACGGAGCACAGAAAACATCAGCAACTCAGCTACCCAAGGGCCAAGTCGAGAATGACGTTCTGCAGAAATTGACGGCTTGGATGCAGGCCGGGTGGTGACCGTATATGAAGGGAGTGTCCGAGGTAGAGGTACACGAGTCTCGATAACCGGGCGTTGAGGTATGGCGCATGGCAGCCGCTCGTCGTTGGCATGCTCGCTCCTTTCGTGCGCAGCGAGATCTTGGACACGGGAGAAACGCTCGTCGCAATCTAGTAAACCCTTCTCAGTGATATGTCACGAGTAGATCTTAGGCATCTAGTACCGTCATATATACAGGTTATCTCCTTGTCGATGTGACGGTTAAGGTGTAGAAGTAGACTGGATTGTTCGCACACCATACGACATTGTTTCCATTGACACGACACTGTCTTTGAGATTCAAGTTAGCCGCAAGTCCACTATGCCTCATCTCACACAAAATTGATACCATTGCGGGTCCTACTGGCTCCACCTCTGATTGGTGTCGTCTTACGTGTTGCTTCAAAGTATACATCGAGTTTAGAACAGCTTGGCACCCGCCCCAATGACAAAGTCGCGGACACAGACGATTTGCAAGTTCATTCTCCGCGTATTCTAACTGAGCATACTGAGTTTAGTAAACAACGTACAGCGGCCTACGAACCTCTATCACTGCGCTGCCCTAAATAAATGAGAAACGAGCAAGGTGGTTCCAGAGTAAACAACTCACCAACTTCCTCACTTGCCGGCCCCTTGCTTGCCGCTTCTCGACGCTTCGCCCTGCGGACCCATTCCGGCCGTGGTGGGACGTCGATGTAAAAAGTAGGCTTTCTAGCGGACTTCACAGGAGGCTTGAGAAAAACGCTAGAGCCCGAAGTTGCAGCAGGACTAGTACTCCTCCCACTAGTTGGCCGTGTTGAAGTGTGTACCGCAGATGGCACTTCACTTGTCCGAACAAGTTTTCTCGTCTCATCCCCTGGGTATTCCTCAGTTCGTACGCTTTCCAAGGGTTCTCCGGAAATTTCCTCTATCGACGAATCTAACAGACCTGTGCGACGGACGAAAACGCGCGTTTCCTCCTTCGGCGAGTTAAGGATCTGTGCTTCGGGATGTGTGACAAGTTCCGAAGATAGTGACGTAACATCGAAGCAAATCCGGTCTTGATCATCACCAGCAGATATGACTCTCGCCTCAGGGCTACCCTTACCCGCGGGAGAGATCGACTCTGGTTGTATTTCGACCTGATCTAAACACGGAGAATTGGTGGTGGATGGAGGTGTTTCCTGTGTCTTTCCATTAGCAACGTCGTCATCTCGAAATGGTGTGATCGTAGCGGATAGTGGAGGGGTTGGAGTACGGGTTGGAAAGGAAAGGCTATTGAAAGAAGATTCTGTGAAGGACAACAGTGGGATGTCCATGGTGTCATGGGGTACGATATCTGGCGCCTGTTGGGGATTCGTCAAGCTTTCTAAGGGACTAGCGACAGGTGAAGGTATAGTTGGGTGGTCGGCAGGAGCGTAGCCAGTGGCATCGTCAAACGAAACTGCACCCGCCAAAGTGGAGAAGGGTACAAAGTCGTGTGACGGTTCCTGATATGAGTTTGGGATTGCGACTTCATCAGGTGAAGACACCGTTTCTGGCTGCGATACAGAAACCTGCGGAAAAGGTGATGGTACTGTGGCTGACGGTGGGGTTTCACCCCCGTCAAGGTGGAGAACAGGCACCATTTCCACCGTATCTGCCGTGGCTATAATCGCGGGTTCGTGAGTCCCTGCGGTCGCCAGGCTGGACTGTCTAGCAGTATCGACAGCTTCATCTGAGGGCGACAGTTTCCTCATTTTCGCGGGTGTTTCTGACGTGGCAGTTGGTTGCTCCGACGCCGCCAGTCGCTCCGCAATCAAAGATCGTTTTATGCTAGCTGCAAGGCCACGCATGGTATATAGAGCAGTGGACTTTTCTTCGGGAGCCAACAATATTGAGTGTGATTGTGAACTCGGTGCAGTGGGAAAAGTCGAAGCGAAGTTAGTTGTAGTCGCCGAGTGGTCTGGCGTGTCTTCTTCGCTCACGTCGAAGATGGGAAATTCTTGTGGACTAACAATACCTTGAGAAACACTTGTTTGTGGAGCCGAGTTATCGGATGGCGCAACTTGATGAGGTTGGGATGGGGCCAATCGCTCATCCACGGAGATCGCAGGAGCTGAAGTCCACTCCTGTCTTCGAAAGTGCGGTTGGGGTGCTCCCTCATTGGGAAGATTATGGTTCGGAATCTGGAATTGACGTATTTGGAGACTCTTTGCTTGCGCAAAAGCTGTGGAAGAGGCAGCCGCGGAGTGCATAGGGGCTTGTAATTCAGGGTGCATTTGCCTTTTTTGCTGCCACGATCGCATAAGATCCTTTGTCATCGCGGCAGCTTTCTCAGGGCCATGTGTCTTTCGTAGACTGGATGAACGACTTGACGTACTACTACACGAAACACATACCTTCGACCAAGAGTGGTAAAGCGTACTAATTTGCTCATACTTTGAAACAGGTTTCAAAAGATTCGAAGTTATGACCAGAGTTGATTTACGTACAGACTGACCTCCTTGGCTAGGAGCCACACGAGACGTGCTGCCCTGCCCCACCCTGGTCTGTGAACTTGTGGTGGCCACACCAGAATATTGCGGATACTGGGACTGGTGTTGCACTGAAGCCAGGGTTGTTGCTTTGGGCAGTTGTGCAGTCTGGGGATGTGTGCTTAGGGCTGACTGTAAAAGGACGTCGCCGATAAGCGAAATGCTAAGATTTGCAGGATTTACAGTAACCCACGGTGGCCACAGCTCCTACCCCTCCAATAGGGCGAATGTAATTCGTATCGCGTTGGGGGTGAATGTTCTGGTTAACAAGCGTAGATGCGTTGAAAGAAGAATAATGTTGCTGCTGCTGCTGCACACTGGGCATGGGAGCGCGACTCGGCTCCATGACGTGAGACCGGGAGCCCGTATTAGGTTCATTGTAAGACCGTCCATGGTTGTAAATTTGCTGCGTATAGGTAAGTTCGATCGTCGAAGTCAAGCAGGAGAATAAAGCACACCAGATTCGCGTTGCGACTGCTGGACGTAGCGGGTTGTTGCGTGGGTAGCGGCTGGCGACCATGATGCATGTGGGGGGCAGCTGGCAAAAATTGCCGCTGTTGATGCTGTTGACTGATATCCTTTCCATATGACGGGTATACAACAAGATAGCAGAACACACCTGCCAGTGGCGAGTTGTTGGGCCATCTGTATGAGACGCAACCTAATAATAAGTGGTAAGAGTAACTAGGTCAGTAAAATGACAACTCACTCATCCTGCCGACGCTGCTCCGCTAAATGGGTTTGCCTCTCCAAATAGACTTGTAAACCCAAGGCATTCATACGACTGAAAGCCTCAAGTTGACGAGCGTTCTGGGCATATTGTTCTGGGGTGAAACCACTCTGGAAATCGTGGTTCGTAGCACTGTTCGACGAATTGTGAGGGTTGAGTTGGTTGTTAGCATTGTTATTGGCCATGGTGGTGGAGAGCAAGTTTGGCTCGGACAATGCCGGTCCTCTCCCTTGTTCTTCGAGTCAACCGCGATGATTTTGGCTACACGCTCGTGCTTCAAACTACACTTACGATCTTTCGCGTCTTTATCATCTTCTCAAGCCACTCAAAGCCCATTTCAAGTGTTTGATAGACAGGTGAAGCGTTCGCAAAAAGATCGTGCGGTCGCTCGCGACGGGGGCAACCGTAGTAGGACAGTTGACTATGTCCGTAATGAAGCTGCAGACAGAATGATAGAAAGATTTCTGGCTAGTGTTCATTCAGGCGAGCTCGCATCATTCGTGGCTAAGAAACTATTCAGGATATAAAGAGACAGTTCCCTTCCATCCTTGACCTTGGGTCCGGTTCAGGACATTTCTCCAAATTGCTAGAGCCAGATCGAACACAGAAAGTGACAATGATGGACATAAGTGGTAGGAAACAGTACCTGACTTTTATCTATTATTCAGTTTTATATTTCTCCCAGAACTTGCTCTTGAACGAGACCCCGACACAGAGTTCGAAGGTGCGCCATTATCTTTAGTACTAGCACTCAGGTACCTAGCTAATGGCAGGGGATTAGTTCAGGTGGAGAGACTTGTCTTGGACGAGGAGAAACTACTTGATGCCATCCCACGGAATTCTCAGGAGGCAATAGTTTCGTGTCTAAGCCTCCATTGGGTCAACGATCTGCCAGGTATCTCGGTGTATGGCATCGATTGCAGGAATTGACGAGACATTCACGCAGGGGTATTAGTACAAATTAAAGAAGCCTTGAGACCCGACGGTGTTTTCGTTGGCGCTATCTTTGGAGGTGACACTCTTTTCGAGTTGCGTACCGCACTTCAGCTGGCAGAGGTTGAGCGAGAAGGTGGAATTTCTCCCCACATATCTCCAATGGCAGGTGCGTCGAACCCCCACTACCGAATTTCTGCTCCTGACTACTGATCTAGATCCCCGTGATATATCAAACCTAATGAGCCGTGCAGGCTTTAACCTTCTTACAGTAGACGTGGACGAAATTATAATAAGGTATCCAAGTATGTGGGAACTTCTGGATGATCTCAGGGACATGGGTGAGAATAACGCCATCATCGGACGGTGCGCCTGCGCGTTCAATTGGCCTACGCAACAGCTGATGGGGGAGTTTAAGCCGTCATTTGTTACGTAGAGACACACTGGCCGCCGCCTCGGCGATATACAAAGGTGAGTAAGTAATAGCCGAGTTGAAATCCGCTAACTCCTGGGACATCCAGAACTGCATGGAGAAGAAGATGGCACATTATCAGCTACATTCCAAGTTATTTACATGGTCAGCCAGTTCTGTCCCTGCAGCTTCTCGTCTCTCTAAGTGAGTGTAGATTGGGTGGAAGCCCGCGCCACATCAGCCAGAGCCATTGGAGAGGGGTTCGGGCAAAACAAGTCTCAAAAAGGTCCTATAGTGAGAAAGAGGCTACAATATCAGTTCGTCTTGGGTTCCCACCGCAGCCGTACTACCAATACTCTTCTCGTTCGTTGGCCCTTCGTGCGCACTGCCATCTTGGAACTTACGCTTTGGAATGACCGCGTATAATGACAACTCCCAATCTCTCGTCTCCACCCATTTTACAAGAATCTCAAATACCTGGTTCACGGTGAGAACTTTTCGTGTTGGTAGACGCGATAGAAAGCGCCCGATAGGAAGCTGGACGGCACGGATTCCGGATTCCCTAGCCTTGTCTAAACAAAGGTTCTGCGGAACTCCCATCAGGCGATGTTCTGTTACCATGAATCACGAACGCACCTTATAGCGGTTGTGATCACAAATTCCACCGATAATGTATGTCTCCCCCTCTCTCAACTCCTCCAGAACTTCGCTCGAGTCGGCGGTAAGATAGACCACTCGATCCCGTGACACCGGTATTGGTAACTGCTCCGTTTTCTCGTCGCTTCTAATGTCCTCGCATCCCACCTCCTCGCCATCTCTTGGGACAGCCTCTGTTGGGTCCCGCGTCCAGAGTTTGTCGTAACTTTCGGACCACCATTCCGTTCCCGCCCACCTTTTGTACCCCGCTTCGTTCAGCTTCTCGAGTCGGGAGAGTGTCCGACCGTTCAGTGAAGTAAATAGAAGCGAACGAAAGGGGTTGGGTGAGCGTCGATTAGTGCTGTAGACGTAGGCCAGTTGTGAACACAAGGAGGTTATCTCCTGATATGGTTGAGACGATGACGAGCTGTTGAGTTCGCAGACGCGTCGCACCTTATCGCTCATTTTGTCGTCAAATCCCAAGTCCAGGACCACCCGCCCAGCGAACGGTTGTTTCGTGCCATGCACATTGGCTCGCTTTTGTGATCTCTCGTCCTCTGAAACCTGCTCTCCGGCTGCAACTTTCTCAGCTCTTTTTCGCTTCTTTTCCTTTTTCGCTGCCTTCTCCCTCGCTCGCCGTTCAACCTTTCGCTCCTCTAGTTTCGTCATTTTGAGCGCTCTCTTCTGCGCCTTTTTCGAAAGAACTAAGCCCTCTGTAGCGTCTTTCGACGACGTAGATGTTGGTGATGGGTCAGTCGGACTATTTTCCATTGCGGTCGTGGTTGAAGAAGCGGGGCAAGTGATCTGATCGAATCATGAGCGGACTTGCGGACCGTAATGTATGTCGCGCCCAATTGCCACTGCCACATTCGTTCCACTATCAGTCATGTCTGCATCACCACTTATTTTCAACTCGATCTCTAAGCACACGGCAACCGTCATTTTCCTCCATGTTGGTATCTGTCTGACTGTGTCAACCAACCCACGATCCTGACCATCAATAATACGTCAGGGATTGGGTGACACAGGACATGGTTGGAGCCAACCCGTGTCGGCCATCTTTGGGAAGGATCCTGTCCTCTCCCACATCAAGTGGATCCTACCGCACGCGTGAGCCATGCGTCCCTAGGATCTTTTCTCAAAAAAGGACTCTGATCTTTGGTTTTACTGAATCCAGGCCGTCAAACCCTGTAACTGCAAACTTCGGTGCGACCATGCCTGCGTGGTGCATATAACTCGTTTCTAGGAGGAAGATTATTTGACCTGATCGGATTGGGTAGGTTCGACATCAGGAGCTTCGACTTTTCCACTGGCGAAGATGAAGACGGCATGCTGCGCACTGTGTCCTACATCAATCGGCTCATCTCGGCAGAGGTGGATTCCGGTATTGACCCTGGGCGAATTGTGGTCGGTGGTTTCAGTCAAGGGGCGGCGATGGGTCTACTTTGCGGCCTTACCAACGAACGCCAATTGGGGGGCGTCGTGTCACTGAGTGGTTGGCTTGTTCTGAGGAACAAAATCAAAGCGGTCAGCATGCACCGCCTCCTTGAAGCCGTCTTTGACATAACCACTTAGATGTGTTCTTCGCACGCGTCCTCGACTTCAATCTTTTGGGGCCATGGTACCGCTGACCCACTGGTCAAATTTGCCCTGGGTAAAGACTCCGTAGATTTTTTGAAGAACACTCTGGGCCTTCCTGAAGCTCCCGATGCTGCTGGAGCCACGTCATTGAAGGGTATCACGTTCAAACCGTATGACGGATTACAGCACGGGGCGGATCCGCAAGAGCTTTATGACCTGGCGGCGTGGTTGAAAAAGACCCTCCCGGCCTCGCTCCCAGAATAATGGGAAGCGATCTCTCCCCCAGCTTCTGTTGTTAGATTCATGTTGTCTTTCTCGCAGATCAGCTCGCGCGCGTATATACAGACATTATATTAGGCAAGTAGTTCCAATCCACGTGGGTGTACGCCACACTGTCAGGTATAGCCGTTCAGCACCGAGTGTAGGGGAGGTAATTGACTTCGCGTTGTACCGTGTCACTAAGGAAGAATCCCGCAAAGTGTTTCCTCGAGCGACATGGACATGTATTCATCTCGCTAGCAAGTGCCAGCTTTGTTCCAATGCGCGTGCTTGGTTGGCATTATCTGCATTGCCTATGCGGAAAAAAACCAGTGGAATTGGATGGGAAAGATGTGTTTGCGATAAAAGATAGCGAGGGATGGTAAATACTCCTACCGCACCTCCAGTGAGACGGCAATACCCATGGACGCCAACTCCGCGCACAGATATCGGAAGACGAAGGGCACAGCAACGACATCTAGGTTGCTTCCTTTGGTTTGGCTGCTCAAAACATGCTCGGAGGAGAGTGCGACAGTTATGTCCCCGTGACCTGCTTGATTAAGGTTCTGCCTAGAGCTACTTTGTGATTGCGCATTTTCCTCATCCATGCCATCCCAACAGATTCGACAGTACTCGGCCCCCGGCCCTGACGATGTTGGGTGTTCTGCGCTGAGCGCCCCGCCATCGTAGCCAAGCGATATCAGGCTACCGCAAGTCCGGCACACCCAAGCCGTTGAGTAATCGGAGCAGTTCATCAGTCTGTCTTGCAGCAAAAATGAAGTGCCGTGGGCGATTAACGCGTCACGCTCCATTTCTCCAAATCGGATGCCACCAGCGCGTTTCCGGCCCTAAAATGAATGTCACGTAAGCGATAGAAGTGGCCAAATTGCTGAGACCCTCACCTTTACGGGCTGCCTTGTCAATGGCTCAACAGGGCCAGTGGTTCGCACTTGAAACTTGTCGAGTACCATGTGCCGTAGCCGCTGATAATAGACCACCCCAAAGTAGATGTCCGCGGCAAATTCTTGACCTGTGATACCAGAATACATTGGCTCGTTGCCATAATAGTTGTACCCAGCAGCACGAAGCTGTTTGCCAAAATAATCGATAGCGGTATCGGACTCAGAAAATCTGTTGCAAAGCTCAGGACAAGAGAAAATTACAACTGAGGACGTCACGAACGTGAAAGGCGTAGCATCTTGTGCCAGACCGTGCATTGCACCAGCTTTCCCAGCCATGCTCTCGATCAGCATACCGATGGTCATGCGGCTAGGGAAGGCATGCGGGTTGATAATGACATCGGGCTGTATCCCGCTCTCGCTAAAGGGCATGTCAATGGCTGGCCATTTTTGAGAGCAGACGCCTTTTTGTCCGTGTCGCGACGAGAATTTGTCACCGATTACAGGAGAACGGGGAACTCTGAGCGTGATATGAATTTTCTGTAATTCTGAATCACCGGCATCATTCCCTGTGTTGTCATCAGTTAAGTCCCTGATAGAACGTAACACGATAGCAAGGCTCACCAAGAAGACGAACTTTGTCAACATACACCGCTTCGTCACCTTTATACTTCACGAAGCATGTTCGTCCAGTCGTGTCGTCGATATAAGCAGCGAGGAAATCACCCGATGTCAGCCTTGTTCCGATGAAAGGAAGGCCATCTATGTCAAGAAATTGGCAACATGGGTGTTGCTTATCTTCCGGTTCCAATCTGACATCCCGCCCAAGGCCAAAATGTAGTGTCGGCGCGGTAGCGGACTTTGACGCCTCTCGAGTCTCTTTCAAATCAACGATCTGAGACTTGTACACGGTTCCATACCCAAAGCCCCGCTCGTGTGCGGACTTATTCAATATCATAGCATCCTCCATATCATAACCAGTATAGGAGATTACGGCTACGACCGCATTGGTCCCATTCGGAAAGCAGTCCATGCCATAGGCATGGTGCAACTTGGGCCGGACTGAAGGGGATTGTCCGGATTGTAACCGGTAGAGCTTGTTATCCGTACGATGGGTCAGCGCAGTTGAGGGTGTTCCCATAGTTTGCTTCCCCATCTACCGAATATTCATTGTATTAAACTTGACGACGTACTCTGCTGCTCACCTGGCATTGATAAATATTACGGGGGCTTTGATTGAAGTCCGAGAACGGCGTCATGTTCGCTAAAATGGAGAGGAAATTTGTCGGTGCATGTTCAACGTGCGTCGAGACTACGGGGTCTATCTCCTTGGGCGATATCGCAATATCCATATATACTTGTTCAAAGGGCCCAATCTGGTCGTCCCTACCATTGAGAATGTATTTGACAGGACGCATCATTCGCGAGCGCGACGCGAAGAGAAACAGACCAGGGTACTGTCCGCCCTCCGATGGTGGAACAAAACCAATTTCCAAGTCCAAAGGAACGTCATTAATACCTTCGGTCTTCCATATGCGCAGGCTAGTAGCGAGGCTCTTTGCGAGTGAGGGTGTCGCCCACCCAATGACGCGTCCATCTAGCTGCACACAGATATTTTTGCTCCCCATTACAGAGGGTGCAAAGGGGTCGGTCATCCCTTGAGCAACAAGCAGAGCAGGTAAGTGCGCCACAGTAAGAGAAGAGGAAACGATGCGGCAAGTGCGGGATAGGTGGTTCAACAAACCACACGGGGATCCATCTGGTGTGTGTACGGGGCACAAGAAGCCTGGCGGCACATCAATCAGACGCAAAAGGCTCATGAAAGATGAAAACCCAACCCCACGCCTCGGGAAGCAGCTTCCGCACGGTGGTTGTTTTAAGCTCGGCGAAGAAAGCGCCTCGGTGGATGCACCGGAAATGACTGATGTACCGGTGCCAATTGAGCTTTTCTGCGACAATGGTGAAGCCTGACGGCTGCTGCAGATCGAGACCTGTTGGAGACACAAGGTTCCCAGTTGCTAAAAAGTTGGCCAGCCGCGCTCCAATATCGAAATTTACGCGTGTCAAAACCTTCTGAATATATCGATCTTGAAGCGATTGTCAGTCCTGGCTCCGAGACAAAACTGAGTGTTTACCATCGAAGAAGTCAACTGACGGCTCCTGCTTTCTAATATCTTGTGCTATTTGATTGCGAACCTGATTGAGTGCTTCCTCAAGTCTCTCCTTGATGATCATGCCGTACAAACTTCCTGGCAAGAGGACTTCTTGATGCTGCGGGGAATCGGGATTATCAACACTGCACGTCTTCGATACGATTGCGTACAGCTTCCTGAGCATGAACCTGTATGAAACGTGAGTCACAGCAATTAGATTCCAAGATCGCCTTAGACGCACAGGAGCATCCTGAACTTGTCCCGAGGCGACTCGAGATGAACAAGGATAAGTTTTCGGACAAACCACATGCCAACATCTACGTTTGTCCAATCTTCAGGCAAGCCCAGAACTACACGGAACTTGTCACCGAGATAGTCCAAGCACTGGTCACTGGTATGCAAGGAATATATCTTGTAACTGCGCAGTAACAGTTCAGCACGATCTATCAAAAAAGTGTTCTCGTAGTCTTGCATAATAACGCCTTCAAAGATTTCCCTGTCCGAGGCTCCGACTAAGGCTTTCAAGAGAAGCATGATAGGCACGACGTATTCTTGTTTCCGCCAGCTAAATCGTAGCATCGCACTACCGTTCGCAAGGTAATGGAGTGTGTTTGTCACGCTAGTCTGGTCCGGGCGTACGCAACGTATTTGAACGGCACGTGGTGTGTAGGAAGGACCACGACTTTGGAAGGAAGAGCGGTTGAGGGCAATGGCATGATTCCTGCGGGGGAGAATAAGATAGCGAATAAGACGCTCATTTCCGTTGATAATGAAGTATCCGCCGAATTCTTCAGGTTCTTCATGGTGTCTGACAAGTTCTGCAGACGACATGGAACGAAGATTACAACGGACGGACTGCGTGCCGGTATCAAGCTCTGGGACATAAGACGAACTGGGAACGACTTACCCGAACCATGATTGGAATCAGACCGCCGTCCTTTGTGATGGACCGTACCGTTTGACCCGAATGATCGACCTTCCAAGAAATTTTGACAGACATGCGCCCACGGTAAGACGTTAACCTCTCTCTAGCCTAGATGGTGCTTAGTTCGAAAGTCGACCGCAGATTGGTGGTGATTGATGGTTAGGAGGGATGTTCACCTCAGCCGGAAAAATTCTGCGTTCTACTGCCCGTTTGTCTTTGTCGGGGACCATAGGTCGCGCAACGGAGACATGGTCAATCCAAACTTTAGAACGCTCAGCTAAGATGAGATCATATCAAGAAAGTCTAGGTCCTTACTGCTCAGCCTGTTCCCCCATTCCTTCTGGCCACTTCCGGGACCGGTACCGTCGAAAACCACACGCTCACCGATGTCCCTGATCGCCAAGCTGAGGAGTCCACGACCATCTCCATCACCAGGAGGGAGGCCGGAGTCATCGAAAAGAGCATTGAATGACTCAATATGCGGCGCAACAAACTCATTCAGTATCGGAACAGTGGAGCCTGTTGTGGAAGGATTCTTGAAGGCTCTTTCACGAGCTAGAGTGTCAAAAGTATGTTTGCTGAGTGAAGAACCCTCCGGCATTTGCTGTCGGCTCGGTGGGACAGAAAAATAAAATATCAGATTACATAACGGACGCGCTACATATCCAAAAATGGGAGACGCGTTTTTAGATCTCCGACTGAATGCCTCGGATTCTGCCTTGGCGCAGTGCACGGTTTCACGATTTCCGAGTCACGGTTGCGACAAAACAATCAAGCGAGCATCCTCTCTCTCTCTCGCATTGTCCTTAAAAAATGTTTCAAAACAGTGGCATTCAGTCCTCCTGGTCCAGCCAACAACCAAATCAACAGCAACCGCAACAGCCGCAACAGCCGCAAACCGGATCCGTGTTCGGTCAGCCAAGCGCGTTCGGGGCTGGAGGGGGAGGTAGAGGCACACTAACCCAACAACTCCTTCTAGGCGGGACCTGACTTCTTTTTCTTCTCCTTAGTGTTCGGCTCTGGCCCTGGGTTCGGTCAGAATCCTCAGCCTCAGCAGCAACCTCAATCTCAGCAAGCGAACTCGATGTTTGGGAACCTGGCCTCCAATCCGAATCCTACGCCCGCGGCAGGGGGCTCGACGTTTGGTTTGTCTATCTCATTCTCCAGTGACATTCTTTTTCTAACTTGCACTTTGCCAGGGGCATTTGCGGGCGGTAGCGCCAATCCGTCCATGTTTGGTGCCACGAAGCCCGCCACGGGGTTCGGTGCATTTGGTGGGGGGGGAACGTCTGCCTTTGGCGGAGGTGGCGGAACATTTGGTCCGACAGGTCCATCTCAACCTGCGGCGTCAAATACGAACCTGTTTGGACAACCGAGTACGTCTGGTGGCGCATTCGGGGCGGGAACGTTTGGTAGCAAGCCTGCGACAAGTGCTTTTGGAGCAACAGCCGGTATGTCCCTTGGAGATACTCTTATACTTATCAGCTAAACCAACTGTCCTCTATAGCAAATTCGAACGCTGGGCCATATGACGGTGCGCCTCCGGTGACCACGGGGACAGTAAATCCCCCCTACAGTGTCTTCAGTGAGAAAGATTCTGCGAATTCAAGTGTGACACTTCAATATCAGAGCATTACTTGTATGCCTCAATACCGTGGTAACTCGTTTGAGGTGAGACCCCTTCTATCCACAGTGTAGTAGCAGACGTACATCCTATTTCTTCTATGCCCGCTTCTCATTTAAGCTGCTCTTTCCCATTCCGGAAACTCGCCTATGCTAACTTTTATCCTAGGAGTTGCGCATACAAGATTATCAGCAGAATCGAAAGACAGCTGGCCCCAACGCTTTCGGGCAATCGGCATTCGGTAGCACGACACAACCTTCCTCCGCCCCTAGTTTATTCGGACAACCTGCCCAACAGCAACCTGCAAACCCTATTTTCGGTTCATTCGGTAATACCGCCGCAAATAGTACAAACACGGGCACGGGTAACGCTTTCAGCGGGCTGGGGCAAAATCCAGCACAACCAACGGGGGGGTTCGGTACCTTCAACCAAACTCCCCAACAGCCTGCGACGAGTGGTTTTGGTGCCTTCGCCCAGCCCCAACAACCACAGCAGCAGCAGCAACAGCAACAGCAGCAGCAACAGCAACAGCAACAGCAGCAGCAGCAGCAGCAGCAGAGTGCTGGCCTGTTCGGGAACACTGGTGCGTTTGGGTCTCAAAATAAGCCCCCAGGTGGATTCGGTGAGTGTTGTGGCCATTGCCTCTACTTTAACTTACCGTGGTTCAGGGAACACTAGCGGCTTTGGGGGTGCCACAAATGCCGGATCTACCGGTTTGTTCGGGCAGACCAACACCGCGCAACAGCCAGCTGCTTCCACTAGTCTGTTCGGGCAGAGCCAACCAGCGAGCAACGCTTTTGGTGGGGGTGCATTCGGTGAATAAGATCCGTATCACCGAGCTTGTTTTGTCGCTAACTCATCTCCGCAGGTGCGAATACTGCCGGCCAGAAGCCATCCATGTTTGGGCAGACCACCCAACAACAGCCCCCTGCTAGCAGCGCCTTTGGTCTATTTGGATCTCAGCAACAACAACAGCAGCAGCAGCAGCAACAACAACAACAACAGCAGAATCCCCAAGGCCAACAAGGTACCACGGGAGCATTTGGAAACCAACAATCGTTCGGGCAGACGAGCACAACCCAGCCTCAACAGGGTGGATGTAAGTTGTCATTTACAGCCTACTCTTCTGGCGTCTATTAACATGGGACAGTATTTGGCAATACTCAGACTCAACAGCCTGCTACGGGACTGTTTGGTGGCACGGGAGGTCTGTTCGGCAATGCGCAGCAACAGGGTACTCAGCAGCAAGGTGGCCAACCATCCACATTCGGTCTGTTCGGAAACAAGACAACAACACCTACATCAGGGGGTGGCGGACTCTTTGGTAATAATGCCACTGGCCAGACCACGACGACGACAATACCCCAACAAACTGGTCTTTTCGGCAATACGTTCGGCCAGTCAACTTCTCAGCCCGCGAACAACGCCTTTGGGGGAGGCACTGGCCTCTTTGGTGGCCGCCCATCTGCACCCGCTGTTGGTGCAACCCCATCCGCTATGCAACCCCTCGGAAGCTCTGCATTAGGCAATACCTTGGGTACTTCAGCTCTTGGCGGCCCAGTTACGGGTTTGCAAGGTCTACAAGCCTCCATCGCGCAGCCCATTGCAGCAAATCTTCCTATTTTCTCCCTCCTTCCCACGCCAAGTGCGCCGACGTTAGACACATCAACTAAGAAGAAAGCCAACTTATTTGACTCAGTCCGGGCTCCCACCTCCCGATCGATTGCCTATCAACCCGTTCAGACAAGGTTGCGGGGCTATACCTCCACCACAACAGGTTCACCCTCGAACAATGGCTTGACTCTGTCTTTGACAACCGGAAAGCCCAATGCGCTCAGCTTGTCGTTGACTGCAAGCCCCGGCAAAGCGTCAAATGGGTCGGAGTCTTTTGGATCGAGTCTATTAAAGACGGATTCAAGAGCGAGCTTCAAGAAGCTTGTACTCGACAAGAAGGTCGACGCTGCGGATCTCCTCAAGCGGTCGGGCGTATCACCAAGCCCTAAAAGACCCACTTTCAATGCGTCTCTTGCCATTGCCGCCCGTGAGAAAGATGCAGCAGCCACGTCATCCCCATCACCCCCCACTTTGACACTCCCCTCGAAAGATCGTGGGACTACGCACGCCGTGGACAGCCAAGCCCCAAGCGATAGTCCTACCCTTCAAGAAGGTGACTACTCCGCGGAACCCAGTATCTCCGCGCTTTCCAAGCTCGGTTACGAAGCGCTAGCCAAGGTGAAGGGCCTGGTGGTGAAGCGAATGAGCTATGGGGAAATCCAATTTTTAGAGCCGGTCGATCTCACCACACTCGCAAAGCTAAGCGATCTACTTGGCGAGCAGGTGCGCTTCGACGAGATGGAGTGCAGCGTGTACCCCGACAGTGACGGTATCGACAAACCCCCACCGGGCAGCGGCCTCAACGTTCGCGCACGTATCACGCTGCTTCGCTGCTGGCCTCTTGATAAGGCCACTCGTCAGCCGATCAAGGACGAGAAGCATCCATCAGCGGTAAAGCATATGAAACGATTGAAGAATATGAAGGACACCACGTTCGAAAGCTTTGATATCGCGGAGGGCAGGTGGACATTTACTGTGGACCATTTCTAGCCCGCTTGTTTCATCTCTTGGCTATTTTACTGTGATCCTCGTTTGTTACGTGGTTTCTTTACCCGATTCCCAATCTCCGTATGTAGTAGCAATGTGTTTCTGTCATTACATGGGCAATTCACCTTTTCTCTCACACTGGCCATCAATGGATAGATGGTTATGTTACAGTAATCGGTTGCCGTAACGCGGGGGACTTGAGCTTGAGCCGCCGACCATGGTGCAAAGTGGTTCCTTGGCACCCGAGTCGCAGGTAACTTTTGGTTTTTCTCGCGGCCGCTGACAGGTCCGTGCGAATACTTCTGTAGTGATGCACACGTACACCAACGTAAAGAACTCAATGGAGATGCCATAAATTTCAAGTTGAGGCGCCGTGGCGTACTCTCACGTCGATCCACGGCGAACTCGAACCCCGAAAATCCGCACATTTTACTATTTACCGGCTTGTGGCCTCCCCCAGAACGTAAACGAGCAGGAACACAAGAGATTACAGTACGTGTAACGCCACATCGGACCGCATCGCCTATGATAGCACTAGCCTGTGGGACTCCAAATCTGACATTACAGTATGTACTCGTCATTATTATCATGGGACGTCAACACGATAGAGACAAATATGCAATTAGTTATCTATTACATTCAAGTCCTCTTTGGTGGTCGTCACGGTCATCCATCCATCCGTCATGGGCTTCTAGAACTGTGCCTGCCTACCACAATTAAATCAAATCTGGTATCCCGTGAGACCTGCACTGAGAGTGCGATTAGCCCACGCCTATGAATTTGTGGCCTACAGTACCTATGATGAAATCGTCGCATATAGTGCACATTGGCAAATTACAAGGTTCTCCCCTCTTTCAATCAGTGGCGTAGGCTTCTGGGTCGCGCCGCAGGGGTCATCCCAGCGGACGCACCACGCCCATTGCCCGTTGGCGCCGCCGACGGCCCAGAAGGGGCTAGTGTACCCCCGCGCATTAGTGGAGTTACCGGATATTCCTGGCCTGCCGATGTCGGGGCTGCGTCATACGTTGGGCGTTTGGCCTTGGCCTTGGCCTTCTTGCGAGAAGGGGGCGGAGTAGTCAAGGTGTCATTCGAACTCGCAATACTCGACGCGACCGCGTCGTCTTCTTCCGTCGTCTCGGAGGAGCTGGGCTCGGGCGGCTGCGAGAAAATGCTCGGCGGTGGCACCATGACGGAAGAGTCCGCCGTGGTAGATGTGACGGGGATGCGCACCGGATGGTACGAGGAGTGTCGACCCGAGGACGAGCTGGTGTCGGGAACGGGGACGCCATACAGAGAGCGGGGGTCCGTCTGGGTAGGCAGTTTAGGGCTCGCAACAACACCACTTGACGGACCAGCTGGCGCCGCATGTGCGCTCACAGGAGTCGCGCGAGATGATTGTGATGGGGAGGATACAAAGTGAGGCACGAAACCGGGAGGGAGTTGTCCATCTGATAATGCAACAATTCTCGGGGTGGTGCTCCCTGCTGAATTCGAGCTGTCATGAGGAACTAATGGTGTCTTCGGAGACGACGGGGTAGCTAAAACCGTGGTTGAAACGGTCGGCGATATGGGCCGGTTCGCAGCGTCCTCAGCACTCAGGAGTCCCCTATGTGATACAAAGGGTGTGGCCTGAGGCGTTTGCGATTGAGGACGAGACTAAAGGTAATTAGTACCCAAATTGAGTTCAGTACAAAATTAATGATAATCACCGGAGGTTGGACAGTTATATCCGGTACGGAGGATGAACTCATACGGTTCAAACTCCTGGTCGAACCAACAGGCGTTCTCCCAGCAACGCCCGCTGAGCTGGATGAGCTAGATGCGAAGCTAGGCCGACGATATACATAATGGTTCTGGTTCGGATCATCTGTAACGGTCATTTGGAAGGTTGGTTGTGGTGAGACTGGGGCAAGAACCGGGGACTACAGACGAAATGTCAGCAATGCAGGCATGTGACGAGAGGGAGACACGGGAGAAAGACCTGTCCATATGGAACGCTCGCTGAAGAAGGTGGTCGAGATGCAGGGTCTACAGAGATACTTCTGGCGCGATCTGCAGGGGTATTGTTGCCACTGACCGATTCGGCAATGACGCTGAGACTTGGCCTATTCTTGCGGGACGGACGCGGGATCGAGCCGCTGGGTTCGCTAACCAATTCAAATTGAGAGATGGTGGTTGAACCAGGAGACTCAGGTTCGAAGGGAACAAAGTCAGGTCGTACGCCAGGATTGGGTACCATGAGTGGCTCTGTACCGGCGAGTGAGACAGGTGAAGAAGGTGCAACAGGTGGGACCATTTCATGAGGGGGAGGTAGACGGATTGTAGATCCATAGTCGGCAAGAGGTATGAATCCTTCTGGAGGAATTATGTTCTCGGGATGATGAGAAGGGGGCGGTGTGTTTCTGACCACGACGGGGACAGGCCCGGGTTTGGTGTCAATTTCCGGATTAGGAGCGGTAGGTGACGGCGACGGAGGGAAATTGAGCATGGTGTCTCCGATGGGATCTAATGGTGAGGGGCCTGGAGGCGTGCCAGTCACAGTAGATCTCACGTCCTCTTCCTGAACGACAGTAATATTGTCCAAAGACGGAGCGCTCGGAATCACCCTTGATTCGCGCCGATCCAAAGGTGAACGTGTGTTCTCCACGCCCAGCCTGCGACCACGAGTAATACCCTCTTGCAACCCGATTCGTCTTCCTTCTTCTCTCGCTAGATCCACCAGGGTTTCCTCTTTGAGCTTCCTCGCGACGTTCCTAGCTTTCGCCGCGCTAGCCTCTGCATCGTGACGTTGTGTCTCCAACGAGTCCAGAATGTCTTGGGCTTTGAAAATTTCTTGCTGTGCATACTCGAGCTGTATTTTGTACAAACGGAGCTCTTCCTTGGCGCGAGCGGCATCCTGTTGAGCGGCTTGACGGGCCTCGTTGATGGCTTTGAAGCGTTGGATAGCCTCTCGTGCGCGACGCTCGTTTTCATCAGCTCTCTGAGACTCTTGCCTGAGTTGTTCTGTGACGGAAAGGAGGGTCCTACGGAGGTCGTTTGTTTCAGGCTCATCGTAGAGTAACATGCTCATAACTCTGGACTTGTTGGACAGACGGTCTGAGGAATGGCGATCGTAGACCATTGCAAGTCGAGAGGAGGATGAAACCAACTCGGCAATTTCCCGTGGACCTCAGTCCATGTCACGTTGGAATTAAACGCCGGAGACCTCTCCTCGATCAGATCAGGCGAGACGAGATCAGATCAGTCAGATTAAACAAGAAAAAGCAAACTCAGCTCAAGAGTCCGCCTGAGCCTTATTAACTTATACGTAACGAACGTATTAGATTATTGTTATTTACCGCACGTCCTGGCCAGAATCCGAGAGTCATGCCTTACCCTTCGATACCTCCAATCTCCGTTCACTCGTCCTCGTCCTCGTCCTTACGTTCCCCTTCTCCCTCTCCCTTTCTTACCTCCGACTTGAAATCTTATTTCCCTCCACATTCTAACTTCCCGTCTTCCTCCAACAAAAAAAAGCATGTCTGTCACGTTTGTACCAAGGCTTTCACCACAAGTGGCCATTTGTCTAGGCATGCCCGCATTCACACAGGAGAGCGCAACCACAAGTGCCCATTTCCTGGTTGTGACACCCGCTGTTCCCGCCAAGATAATCTTCAACAGCAGTGAGTATCACGCTTCGTCGCAATCCACCTGCACACCCTGACTCTCGCCTCCAGTTATCGAATCCACCTAACGCCCGGGTCACGCCGCAACTCTGCTTCAGCGCGTACGCACGTTTTGTCAGGGATTAAAAAGCACGTCAAGTCGTCCCCAGTTCCCGAGGCGCCTCCGGACTCGCCCCCTTCTACACCCCCTGCACTCGAACTCGCCTTCGTGCCCCGTGTATACTCCTCGGAACCATCTCCATCCATGTCTAATCTGTCTATTTTGTACCCTCCGGTGCAGGAATACGTCAAACAAGACTACCAAGAAGCCGTCCCTCAGCCACATTATTTTGATCCACGTGGGTCTCCTCACTGTGGCTTTTCCCGTGACCAGCCAGCTGGCAGTGAGCTTGGCTCATTCTCTCCCCAACATCGTATATACACCCCTTCTTCCGGTGGTTTAGGGATGACAGAGTCTCATGCTATAAGCGACATGCCCAATACAGCAACATATGGCGTGTACGGCGCGTGCCCGCCTCCGAATCACCCGCCACCCGATCGTCTCTCCTCCACGCAGTCAATCGACCGATCCATGCATGCGGATGTTTCCCTCGTCCAACCACAGCCTAGGAGTAATTTTCACAATAGGCAAGGACTGCCTTTGCACACCAATTTGCAGTCAATCCAACCTCACCTATCCCCCATCCCATCACCCAATTCTCCCTCGCCCGTCTCATCACTATCAATGTCCTCGCACGGCTCAGAACACTCCCCTTCAGCCTATCAAAAGCACAATCTCACGACAACCGCTGTAAGCGGCATGACGTACCCACTGCCAGAACCGTCCCAGCTGACGCAGGTTCAGAACGATTACACCATGACAGAACACTACCACACTTCCCAGCTCATCCCCACAGAGGCGGAGTATAATCGTGCAATTTCAACTGCGTCTTGGCAGAACCGGCTCTCCGATGTTAGAGGCATGCCGGCTACACCCGGGGAAGGAGTTGAATTTGTTTTGTGATGACCAGAGATGATCACGGAGAGGCACTCGCCCGCATGCGCCCTTGGTTGTCGTCGGGTTCGCGTTGCCCTGGAGCTCATAGACCTCGTATGCCATATGTCCAACCTGCTTGCTAAGCCTAGCCTTAGCCTGTCCGCGTGATGGCACTCCGCCGACAGATGGGGTTGGTATCAGGTACCAGCCAATCACGAATAACCCTTTACGACGGTGTACGATTTGAGAGGGGAGTTCCGGCTGGTCAACGGTGATGGAGGATAAGCTCAAGTAGGGAAATGTATGTATGTTAGTTACCTAATAATTAAACATTACGTGACCCTTAAGCGCTGCTGGACCTAGCGAGCGGTAAGCCTGAGTGCGACTCGGAGTGTTGCACCGAACCGACAAGCGAAATGCCCAGTGACTTGGATAGGTCTGTGTGTAGTATCGCCCTATAGCCACGTACTCACACGCATACACACGCTCAAAGTCAAATCGAACAGCTCATTCAATGCAATCCTATATCCGAGGAACAGGTTAAACGACTATGTATCAAAGCTAGGGAGATCCTTATTGAGGAGAGTAACGTCCAGGTTGTGGACGCTCCGGTAACCGTAGGTAATCGCACCGTAACTTTCTCGCTCAATCAATTGACCTGGGTGAACTTCAGATTTGCGGCGACATTCATGGACAGTTCTTTGACCTGATGGAGCTGTTCAAGATTGGCGGTACTTGCCCAGAGACCAATTACATATTTATCGGTGCGGCTTAGAGCTATTCTCCCTTCTCCCACCCGCCTCGCACCCATCGATGATCCAGGAGACTTTGTGGATCGAGGATTTTACAGCGTCGAAACCTTTCTCCTCCTCCTGGCGCTCAAAGTGCGCTATCCGGACCGCATCACCCTCATTCGTGGAAACCACGAGTCACGGCAGATCACACAAGTATATGGCTTTTACGACGAGTGTCAACGCAAGTACGGAAGCAGTAACGTATGGCGCTGGTGCTGCGAAGTCTTCGACTATCTCGCCTTGGGTGCTATCGTAGATGGTCGCGTCTTTTGCGTCCACGGTGGCCTGAGTCCGGCCTTGCAAGCCATCGACCAGGTCTAGAACCCCTTTGATCGACTGTCTTCTCGCTGACGCCCATATAACCAGATTCGCACTATTGATAGAAAGCAGGAGGTCCCCCACGACGGCGCAATGTGTGACCTTCTGTGGTCTGACCCAGATGGTGAGCTTCTCACACACACGTTTTTTCTTTTCTTTTCTCCTGTTCCTCGCGATTCTCGTAATTCGCACGTTCGTGAACAGAAAGTGAGCTGCAACTGCAACCGCAACCTCTGACACCCTAACGTAGATATAACTGGTTGGGGGCTTTCGCCCCGTGGAGCGGGCTTTCTTTTCGGGGCGGACATCACCAAAACGTTCGCGCATCACAATGCCATTGACCTCATTGCTCGAGCACATCAACTCGCAATGGAGGGCTACAAATTGATGTTCGACCATACGATCGTCACTGTGTGGAGTGCTCCCAACTATTGCTACCGGTAAGTGTTCGTTTATCCAGTTCCCCATTGTACGCGGCGGTGGAAAAATCCGAGTTGATTTATATGCGTCGACATATCTTGTCTCGGTTGTATTCCCTCCTACCGAGCAATCGCTAAACCACGATTACCCAGTTGCGGCAACGTCGCGTCGATTCTCGAACTCGATGAACACCTGGCTCAAGAATACAAAGTTTTCCAACACGCTCCATCGGTACGACTTTTCTCTCTTTAATTCGTTGCGCCTTCTCTTCATGCGATCACGCAGGACGTTCGCTCTGTGCCACTGAAACGACCACCCGCGGATTACTTCCTCTGAGAGTGATACCCATGGGTGACAGTGATGGTCCCTTTACCCGCTTAGCACTCTCGCAGTCAGTCAAGGCCCGCACATTTTTCTCCCAAGTCGACGCCTAGTGATACAAACTTTCGATATCGCGTAGCTGGTCCGGTCTCGAGCCTGAGTGTGTTTGGCGTATTTGCTGCTCGCTTTGATGGACCCTCAGTGAACGGATGCGACGCTAGCTGGCCGTCATTCGTGTAGAAAACCTTACCACTCAGTCTAATTTGTTGACACGGGTTGCCACGACGGTTGTGGCCCCTTCTGGACCACAACCACGTTCGTAGCGCTTCTATCCTGGCTACAGTGTGCATGACAAATTTCAAACAAAAAATAAAAGGGGGTGTAGTTTACTCTCGGACAGAACGGCCCCTTTCTTTTGCACATTTGAGCTGTGAAGATATATTGGCACGTAATTGAAGGCCTAGAGTCTCAGTTATTTCCCCTTGTAAGTCTATTAAGCTTGCGTTGCTCCGCTTTGGTCGACTAAGCCTATAGCAGACTAACGCCCACAGACAGTCAAACGCCTTGTCGCTACTGTCAGAGATGCCGGGACGGCACACGGGCACGACAGGTCCTTGTACGCGCATTATATGTGTCAGATACCAGCGTGTGTTATTATATTGAGAAAATATCACGCAGAAAAAAATGGCTTCAAATCCAACCAAGGGCAACCTGCGAACACATCCGAAAAAATGACACAAACGACACGCTCACAGCTCGACCCACCAAAATGGACTTGCGCCACCACCGTGATCAGACCCAGAGTCCTCCGGCTTTTCCGCGCCGTCCACTTCGGCCTCGTCGTCGTCTTGCGGAGTAGTGTCGCCATCATCATGGGACCCTCCGGCCGGGAGGGGATCCGAAAGTCCATATGTCCACCAAGGGGGAGCAAAAGGAACTGCTGGTGTAGACGTTGCAGGGGGGTGTTGTGATGCAAGCGCGACAGGAGTTGTTGGCGATGGTGGCCGCGTGGACCACGACCACGAGGGAGGGACCTCTGACGACGGCCAGGGAGGGAATGTGAACTCGGGAGCAGCACGCACACTCTCTGAAAAGAAATTGTATATCTCTTCCGTCGCGGCATGTCTGCGTCTCTGGCATGTGGGTAGCCAATAATTAGGGCCGAACGGCGGCTGCGCGGCGGGTCCGGTTTGCGTGGTCTGTGTTCGTCCTGTCAAAGGGGGCACCGATGAAATTGTTTGGGGAGTACTCAGACCATCCGCGGCAGCCTGACACGGGACATAGATGATTCCGAGTGGATTGCCACTAAAACATGCAATCAGCCTTGTCATCGATCGCGACAGAACAAACACCGACTCACCAGACGCGGCAACCCACCCCCTCGCGCACACACCCACACGCGCTCTTGATCAACCTAGCCGCGACGCGGCAGTCAAAATAGCGAGAATCCATCTTCGCGACTGATTCTGCGGCCGCACCGCGTGCGACCCACGTGCCCTGTCTCCGTCGTGGCTGTGCACTGAGATGGACTAATACCCCACAGCCGTTCGTGCGCCGTGCGCGTGGGTGCGAGGGCCGCCGCGTGGGCGGTGGAGGCCTGAACGCAAACACACGGCGCCGGGAGGGGGAGTCGAGAGTCAGGGGCGCGTTAGAGGGGTTGGACCAGTCACAGTCGCGAAGTCTCCCGCCGCAGAACAACACGTATGAAGAAGAGTCCCCGTCCCCATCCTGAGGGAGAAGACCCTCGCCGCCCGGTGTGAATGAGCGTGAGCCCGCCGTGTTATCGAGACCGCTTGTTGGCGGTTCTTCGAAACTAGGGCGAAAGCGGGCGAACCATCTAGTCGCACCGTTTTGTGGGTGCTCGGCGTCGTCCTCATCGTTTTCTGAGGTGTCAGGTTCTGGTCGAGGCGGTGGGTGTAGAAACGGTGCAGAAGAGTGTCGACGAATCCCAGAAGTGCCCGGAGATACTGGCGATTGGGGGGTGATCGAGTCCCGTATGGCAATGGCGCCACGGCGGCGGAGCCGTGAGACTTCACCCGAGCGGACGAGATCGGAGAGTACGATAGACTCATCCACGTCAAAAATATCAGAAAGATACGGGGGTTGTGTTGGGGGTGAACGGGAGTAGCTAACGGGCATTGGGGGCAGGTAAAAGGATGAGTCGGTCGGCAGTCAGGTGCTTATTGTGTAATCAATATTCCTTATACCCCTCTACTCTATGTGACCGTAGTCGTTGGTCGATACGATTAACAACGCGTTGCACATTATGCAGTAAGTTACGAAAGCGATTGAGAGCTTATATAGTCATAAGTTCAATTACCGGGTCGGGGCTGCCAATCTCTCAGTGGAGCTTGCCAGAACGGCAATGTCAGCTTCTAGGTTCGGGTTGTAATGCATATACGGCGAGCCAGGTGCACCTGGAAGTGAGACGTCCGATGCGCTCCGGTGAATTTTGACAGATCGCATTGACGGCGAACGTATCGGCAATGGAGCTGGTGATGAAGCCCGCGGTAGAGGGGCGGGGGATGAGCTTCTGGGCAAGGGGTTTGGGGAGGTGGGGCGTCTTGGAAGAGACGTCACAGCACCTTGTGGTGGGGGAATTTGTCGAGCAAAGGCCGCGGGACTCGGGTGAGGTGACAAAGAGGGGGGCGGGATGGGGAGGGCATCAGTGGGCGTGCGTGGAGAATCAGGTACTGTCCCCTGCCTTGTAGCGTAGGAATTTCTACGCGATGGGGGAGGAATCATTATGTGCGAATTAGCTCGGGAGTTTCGGGATGGGACAGGTAACGTGGGTGATGATGCTGTCTGCCCTTCCTGGTAATCAGCACTTCTGGAGGACTGCTGCTGTAACTTGGGTTCATTATAGAGGGTCGGGGGATAACGGGGCGTCGACCGAAATCGTGAGTCGGACACATTTGGATTGGGACTGGATGGAGCTGCACCAGGAGAATAAATGTCAGTAGGCGGCATCTGGTCAGGCGTTGTGGGTGAACCGGCTAAGTAAGATGCGGGGTCCGGAGTGTAATACTCCGTAGGGGGGATCTGTAAGTGCACTCTGCGAGAGCGGTTCTGAGGTGCTGCCTGCTGCCCAGCGGGAGGGTCATTTGGTATGAAGTGAGGAGCCGCTTGAGGATATGGGTCGCGAACGGTGCTAGGGCCGGGATGTTGCCCGCCATAACTTTGACGAGATTCTGCACCCGATTGCTGAGCTGGTGCTCTGTCCATCTGTTGACGCGAGCAAGGAGATCAGACCGGTACGAAGGGGTAGATAAAATCATCGCATACCGAGCGTTCTGCTAGACCTGGCATTGCTTGTGGAAGGGAATGGTGCCGATCAACTGCGGTATTCGGACTGGCATTCATTCCCGCATCGCTGGGCATCCCGTAGTCGGACCCGGAGGGTCGCATGTGTCGCACGCCGCCTTGGGATCCTTGGCCATATGACATGTTTGGGGCGGACTGTGGGGCGAGGGGAGTCGGCATTTGGGGAATAGGACGTCGCCTTGGCGGGCCGTCTCGTCTCGGTGTTGGGCCGTCCTGAGGCCCCATAAGTGGCTAATGGAAGCAAGGTCAAAAGAAAGAACCCACGGGTCTGACCCTTGTCGCGAACTCTGGGTTTCGCAGCTCGTCCGCGAGCTGTATATTCTCGGCATGAGTGCGAGAGGTTCTACGAGAGTGGGTGCTCGAGCGGGTGCTCGGGAAGCGTTCTCGTACTTGACTCGGAGCATATTCAGAGGGGCTTGGTAAATGTTCTTGCACAGTGCTTGGGGAATTTCCAGGGGCGCTTGCATGGTGTCCTTGTACGAGTACTTGACTCGGGGCATATTCAGAGGCGCTTGGGAAATGTTCTTGTACAGTGCTTGGGGAATTTCCAGGGGCGCTTGCATGGTGTCCTTGTACGAGTACTTGACTCGGGGCATATTCAGAGGCGCTTGGGAAATGTTCTTGCACAGTGCTTGGGGAATTTCCAGGGGCGCTTGCATGGCGTCCTTGTACGAGTACTTGACTCGGGGTATATTCAGAGGCGCTTGGGAAATGTTCTTGCACAGTGCTTAGGGAATTTCCAGGGGCGCTTGCATGGCGTCCTTGTACTTGACTCGGGGTGGCTCTAGGGTCGCTTGCGAAGCGTTCTTGCACAGGACTGCGGATTTCTTCGGAGACCCTCACACTGTTCGCATTTGAAAAGTTATCATAGCCCCCACGCGGTGACGGGAGTGGATAGACAGGCTGTTCACCTGGTCCTTGGGGGTGTCTGCTGACAGGCGCCGAGGGAGCCTCATTCACGCTTCCAGGGGGTGGCTGGAAAGTAGCACGATCCTGAGGGGGAGGAACAATCGAAGGAAAAACGGCACCATGGGCAGAGGCTTGGGGAGTCTGGGCGGGCGGCACCCACACGCTTCCAGGGGGTCGCTGGAAAGCAGTACGATCCTGCGGAGTTGGGACAATCGAAGGAAGAACGACATCACGGGGAGACACTTGGGGAGCCAGGGCGGGCGATACCCCCATACTTCCAGGGGGCGGCTCGAAATCGGCACGATCTGGTAGAGGATGAACAATCGAAGGAAGAACGTCGTTGCGTGGAGACACCCTGGGAGCTAGTGGGGACACCCCCACACTTCCAGGGGGCGGCTCAAAAGTAGCAGGATCCTGGAGATGAGAAACAATGGAAGGAAGCACAACGTCGTGCGCAGGTGCTTGGGGAGCCGGCTGAATGTGACTGTGCATCCCCAGGGAGTCTCTCTGAGACCTAGACCTCCAGGAAGCAGAGCCCACTTCTGTACTCGCAACCTCTGGGATGGTTGGCATGGTTGGCGGTGCGCGAGACACCCCACGTAGGGGTACGGGGGCGGCAGGGAGGGTTGTTGTGCTAGATGAATCAGACGAAGGCGGGTGCATCATTCTGGTTAGGTGCGATGTGTAAGGTACCTCTGAGGGTGGCGTTGAGGTGTTGTGAGCTATCGCGGGGATTTCATCGTATTGCGCTTGCAAGTCAGCATATGGTGGGTGGGGGCGGGTAGCTTGCGGTGCATGTGGGAGGACCCCTGGATCATGTGGAGACGATGGATTTGGTTGGACAGGTGGGGGCTGATCGAAATCGTCGAGACGATAATTGCTCTCGTCGAAAATTTCACGGAATCTAGGGCCTTCATTGAAGTAGACCTTTGTACCGTCGCCAGGACTTTGGCCATCGTAATATCCAATGCGTTGGCCGGCTTGGACGCCTTCGTCGTACCCCATTTTACGTCCTTGTTCCCTGGCTAGTTCAATCAGCCGCCTCTGCTTCATCTGTCTGGCAGTGTCACGAGCGCGGGCTGCAGCTGCTTCAGCTTCATAACGTAAGTGCTCTTGATCTTGAAGTAAGCGCTGTCCGCGTCGAATATCTCCATGTGCACTATCCAGCAACGCTTTGTATCTTCCCAATTCTTCGCGAACAGCGGAAGCTTCACGCATCGCCTTTTCCCTCTCCTCCTCGGCCTCACGTACACGAAGGAGTGTATCAAGCGCGAGCTTTTCGGCGTGGGATGCCCGCTCGCGCGACTGATCTAGTTTGTTGTAGGCGGCATTGAGACCACGCCTTAGCTCCTTGGCATCTCGCGCGGACACGGAAAGCATATGTGCAATGTCGCGGTGCATATGGCTGTTTCTGCCATTGTGATGGCGAGAACGTCGCCTTGGTTCGAGAGAGGCGGCAGAAACGAGTGAGAGTCTGTTGTCAATCTGTGGGTCCGGCACGGTGGAAGAAGCATGTGGATCGGAAGAGTCGGGAAGCTGTTCTGTGGCTTCAGTAGGTTCACGCTCGTTCGGGATGCTAAGCGTGTCACTCTCCGCGGGATACCCACTACGGCATCGAGTCGACTATCAAGATGAGAAACATTAGTGAGCCAGATTTGCACTCACAGAGGTTCACCGTAAGAGAGCTCTGTGCTCAGAGATTCAGACATGTGAGACCTGCTGCCCCGAGGGTCTGAGAAGAACAGTACGGACCAAATGAGGGTATATGCGTGGTAGGGCAAATGAACCTTATCCTAGGGTTAGGGCTTAGATTGTCCAGAACGGATCGCTGACTCGCCTTCATTTTTTCAATCGATCTTCTCGTCTTACCACCATGCCACCGTCTGCGTCAAAGCAAAAGCGTCTTGCTGAAAAAGCTGCCAAACAGGCTGCTAAGGCTAATACTGTTGCCTCTTCTCTCACTTCGTCCACTCCACCAGGTTCAACGAATGGCGGAAGCTCCATTAATACTCCGCTGTCTAGCCTGTCGGCCGCTACGAGCCAAGAGGACCTTACGTCAATGGCGAAACTGCAGATAGCTACTGAGAGGTCTGCATTATTTATTTTATACATTATCGTGTGCCCCTTAATGTCGCCTTTATCAAGGAGCGCAACAGGTGTACTCGTATCTGACCCAAAGGGGAGAGATATCAAGATCGACGCCTATACGCTGTCTTTTCATGGCAGATTACTAATCGAGGGTGCCGAGATTGCCCTTAACTACGGCCAGAGATACGGTCTTCTCGGGGATAATGGTTCAGGAAAGGTGTGTCTGGGGCCCGTTATCCTCGGGAATAACGTCTCACCCACTACCAGTCGACATTCCTGCAGTCCATCGCTGCACAAGATATACCTCTCCCGCCCCATATAGACATTTATCTTGTCCGTGGAGAGGCCGAACCTTCTGAAGTGAATGCACTTGACTTCATTGTTGCCTCTGCGAGGGCGAAGGTTGCGAGACTCGAAGCCCGCATCGAGGAGCTGTCGGTAGCTGAAGATGTGGATGAACTTGCTTTGGACGCTACCTACGAGGAACTAGAAGAGATGGACCCAAGCACTTTCGAGGCCAAAGCCGGGAGTATACTGCACGGTCTTGGATTCTCCCAAGCGATGATGAAGAAATCGACTAAGGACATGTCAGGAGGCTGGCGGATGCGTGTTGCCCTAGCACGCGCCTTATTTGTCAAGCCTCATCTACTCCTACTCGACGAGCCAACAAATCATTTGGACTTAGGTGCCGTCGTCTGGTTGGAGGCATATTTGTCGACCTACAACCACATTCTTGTTATCACGTCACACTCGCAAGATTTCATGGACAGTGTCTGCACGAATATCATGGATTTGACACACAAGAAAAAAATGGTCTACTACACTGGTAATTATACGATATATGTGCGGACAAAAGGGGAGAATGAGGTCAACCAAATGAAGGCATATCAGAAGCAACAGGACGAAATAGCTCACATCAAGAAGTATGATGTATTCTTCGGCAATTGCTCTTTGCTAACATGTCCACGGCAGATTCATAGCCTCGGCTGGTACCTACGCTAATCTTGTCAAGCAAGCCAAATCCAAACAAAAAATTATTGACAAAATGGAAGCTGCGGGTCTCATCGAAAAGGTTGAAACACCAAAGCCTCTCAACTTCCGCTTTGAGAACATTCGGAAACTACCTCCTCCGATCTTGGCTTTTGACGAAGTCGCCTTTTCATATTCGGGGAAAAAGGAGGATTACTTGTATAAGAAACTATCCTTCGGCATTGAGTAAGTTTTTTTTTGCGTCTCCTGCTTCTCAGACTCACGCGTGGCTGTACAGCATGGATTCACGCATCGCCATTCTAGGAGCCAATGGTACTGGAAAGTCGACGCTTCTCAATCTTATCACGAGCGTGTTACAGCCAGTGGAGGGCACCATTTCTAAGCATGCCAACCTCAAGCTCTCAAAATATTCTCAGCACTCTGCAGATCAGCTACCGTATGGTACATCTCCCCTTGAATATTTCCAGCAACTCTTTTCCGAGAAGTTTCCGGAGAAAGATATCCAGGTATCTTGCCCGCGTTATGTGTTTTGTGTTACTCACTCCTGTCAGGCGTGGCGTGCACAATTGGGTCGATTCGGTCTTTCGGGTGCCCATCAGACATCGCCAATCCGACAACTCTCCGATGGCCTACGCAACCGGTATGTCTATCGGGCAGTATGTTTACTAGCGACAGCTTACTCTATCTAGCGTCGTGTTCTCCCAACTTGCGATGGAGCACCCGCACATACTTCTTCTCGGTGAGGCATTTGTCAACTGCGTTCAGAACCTGGATTCTTACTGTGGTTCCATGCTCCCAGACGAACCGACTAACCACTTAGATATGTCATCAATTGACGCCCTCGCTCGTGCCATAAAGGACTATGAAGGCGGTGTAGTGATTGTCTCACATGACTTCCGTCTCATCTCCCAGGTAGCCGAGGAGCTTTGGGAAGTCGCAGACCACAAGATCCGTAATCTCACGAGAGAAGATATCACCATTGTTGACTACAAACGGAATCTCGTCCGCCAGTCCATGGCTGTCATCGAAAAAGCGAAGCTCATTAGCAAGTCGGCAACGAGAACAAAGACATAAGCGATCGTGGAACTTTACTCTTGCATGCCATGTATCCTTTAGACTTCATGTGTTTCCGCTGGCAATCCAAGCCTGCCATATCGTACAAGTACGATCAATTGCACCATAAGCCACTTGTCTGCATTCATACCTACACCGTATATCCGGAATCTAAGGAGCAGCATGATCGTACTGTATATGTCCTCGCAAGCCTCGCTCCGCCTTACCCAGGCTAGCACCACCCACTTATGGTACCACCTGACAGTTTCCCGCGGTGCACAAGCCCATCACTGGTAGGGCCAAATCTCTTGAGGGATACATCCTGTAGCCGGGTGTCGTCAGTTATCCTCTGCCACCTGAACGAGGCTTGAAGCTTGAAGCTTGAAGGCTAACTAGCTAGCGCTAACTGCCTGAACCCTCCAGTGGATTGATTCCGCGTGTGCTATAGTCTAATGGCGCCTGGCTGTGGAGGTAATTTCGTACGGCTTGCCGATATCAACCACGAGGGGGTCTGATGACCTTCGGTTAGAATGTCCGCGAGGTCGTATCGATAGTGTAGTTAGTAAATTACCTAGCCAATACCAATACACTGACACCTCCCTGGCAACATGCGGAGACGGTCGATGGGGCTTCAAATTTACTACCAAATAGTAGAATATTGTACAACGGCACCCACTATCAAGTATCCATTTACAAGTAGCCTATCTAGCTACATAAATAACCATTGAAGCCAAAAAAAAAATCGTGCGAAGAACAGTGGGGGGCTGATTGGGATTTGGTGTTGAAGGTGTAACCAAAAATGTATGACTTCTGGAAGATTGCCTTACGTGTGCTGTGTGGTACCCTCACCTTAAGCAACATCACTCGCCCAACTAGACATCTCGCTCCCGAGCATGGAGGCACTGTCATAGTCGCCTTCATCGGAGTCAGTGTCACTAGATACTTGCGACAGCAGAGAGAAAACTTCTGAGTCCGCGCTGACGACCGGGAGGGGACTGGCACGAGGGAGCGGGTTCTCAATAACGCCTGGCGGAGAAACTATTCCACCAAGGGTATTGCTCCGTTGCGCAGAATCGTCAGTGGGTAACACTGTGGACTCGCGATACGTCACCGCATGGATGGACGGGGAAGCGGGCGGTGAGTAGAATGGGGAGGATAAGAGCTCCGAGAGTGCCGGAGAGAGTGTACCATTGGAACTCTGGGGTGACAGCATATGGTCCCGTGGGGTAAGATATTGATCGATAGATAGCGCCTCCGATGGGCTGAGTAAGTCCGCATTAGGAGGGGACTGCCTACTTCCAAGGAGGCCCGCCCCCATTGGTGTAGGTGTAAGGAGATCGACCGATCCAGAGGTTGATGACCTCCCTGGGACTCGAATGTGCATAGTCTGTGGATCAAAGGATTTGTGTGAGTTAGGAGAAATCGGAGTGCCATCAAGTCTAGATACCTCATCCTGCTGCATGGTTTGAATGGGGTTTTGCGTGGTCGGAGGGGGAAGAAGGGGAGAGGAAATGGGGCCTTTGGGCTGTCTGTGGTTAAGCTCCGAAGTGCGAGTATTCGGGTCTCCTTTTGAGATATTGGGACCATCTAATGAGATGAGAGGCTGAGAAGTAGACTTTGGGTCCAAGGTGTGTCTGGGCTGTGGTAAAGTAAGGTAAGCCCGTGGTCAGCAAGGCGAAAGCGCTATTAGAGACTGGACAACCGACATTCTCTACACGGCGATCGCCCGGGTTGCTCTTATGCCGGAAGCGGATGCTCTTCTTGTCTACTTCCTCTCCGCTGCTTCTGAGCGATTCAACTTCACTTGCAATTAGTTCACGTAGCTCAATCTGTGACGTGGCACTGTATTCTGCTGGTCGCCTTAGTTCGTTGCCCTTGCCCAGAGTACCTCGTTGCGGAGGTGATTGACTTCCGTCTTCACTATCAGAAGAAGTTGACGATACGCTACGTAAATGAGGTCTGGCCCTGCGGCGCTGACGGGAAGCTATACCCTCCCTCCAAGCTGATAGCTTTGGACGGAAATGAGGATCATAGACGAACTGATGGGCTGAAGATGAGCCAAATGGTTTGAGGGGCTAGGGTTGAGGTTGGACACAGACCTCTTTAAAGACTATGACTGCAGCTACGGCACTGATGGCCACAGCGACGTAGAGAACAGGTCCAGGCATTAGGGGTGGGCGTGGATGTTGATGTAGACGTGTATGTGGATGCAATGCGGATGCGATGCAGTGACTTTCGAGTCAATACGACCACTTTCCCGGACCGGACTGCCGCATCACCGTGATGGGTAATATGATGATAGATCACTCGACATTGAAGAGTCTATATCGTTAACTAATATGCAAAGAAAGTCCATAGTGCAAGTCCAGTGCGTGCGCGAGGAACGAACATAATACGAAGTAAAAATCCTGGTGATGGAAGCAAGGTAGGGTAGGAAGGGATTATCCGATTTGTTCGTGGTGATACGATAGCTAGGTGAGTGTAGCGAGACAAAAAATGCAGGGAATAACTCATACAAATGCAAAGAAAAAAGTCCTCATGACTCCGACAAAATCTTGTCGATCGACTCATTCAGGAACACCTTTTTGGATGAGAGATCGGCTTTCGGGAAGCGGGCCATAATTGCCTCGCGGGCAGTTCTGGGGTGTCGTCGGGAATGAATCGCGGTATCAGAAGGCAGATCACTCACTTCTTCGTGACAGTCATCAGATCTTGCGTGCTCAGGTAGTTCCGCAATGCCTGGAACAGTTCTTCATCGGTTGGTTCTGGATTTTGGCTCGGGCCCGCGAATGGGTTAACGGACGTCGCGAATGAGAACGTCGACAGCGGTCGTTGGTCCACTCCAGCCGAGGGTAGGGATGGAGGGAGCGCACCTAGAGCCGACTGAGACGGCGACAACCCGCCTGCTATAGGGCCGCCGAACATGTTCAACCCAGACATCATCATACCCGGGGGTACCCCTCCCACCGATGGCATCCCGTAAATACTTCCCGTGTTCTGATATGGTAACGCGGGTATGGGCATCGCGCCCCCATAGTCCGAACCGGGGGCTGAGCCACTGAAACCACCTCCAAGTGGCATGTGAGGAAGTTGAGGGACGCCACCATACTGCGACATGGTTGGTTGACCAGTATTATGGGAAATGTTGCTATATGATGCTTTGTTGCGAAGATTGTGGTTCGACATCACATTCGTATCACGGTAGTAGTCGCCGGATTGCGAAGCGTGCTGATAGCTGTGCGGTGACTCTTTACCAGACCGCGCATGGGTTCGAGGTTTGCTAAGCCCCGTGCGATAGGTCTCCTCAGAGCGATGCGACCCAGTTTCCCATGCCTCGGCTTCGTACTCTGCAGGAAGCGTAAGCAGGTCAGGTCAGGTCTGGTGCACCAAGCGCAGAGGCCATACCACTGAATTTCTTGAGCGGAATCATGGATTCGTCGAATTTCTCATCTTCGTTCATAATCACCTTCTTACTGTTCCCTTCGCCGATGACCAGACGTGTGTTACCCCATCCGAAATCGTCCATGCACCAGAAGGAATAGACAGGTAGCAAGAAGCTGTAGACAGGGTAGCTATGGTGTAGTGTTAGCACCCACTGTGGTTTCATGATGACATACATACGAGATGAGATAGACAACCATCCAGCCCACCAGCATGAACTCCCGTCTGATAATAAAGATAAGTGCCTGAAGAAAAACACGTTGGTAACTGCCCAATAAATTTTTTCGATGCAATCTGACCTGAAGCCCGTATACGGCAGCAATCATCAGAACAGAGATGAGTGGGAAGGCGGAGTTTCCAGTAGAAACGATGATGATGAGGTAAATCAACTGTGAATGTTATATAAGCAATTTAGCATCAGGAAGAATTCAGCGACTTACATATACGACAGTCGCGGGGAGAATCTGAGCAGACCGTGAACGCGTGTAGGTGGTCGCAGGGAAAAAAACTCACCAACGTGCCCAACAAGTCAAGGAAGACGAAGAACCGCATAGAGAAGCAGCAAAATCCGAACAGCTCTGGGAGTAAAATAAGCTCGCAGAGGTTATGCACAGTCGAATTAATCCAACGACGTCGCTGGGACAGTAACACACGCCAAGATTCCGGGGCGACTGTATGAGCAAGCGCGTCTTGTGTAAACTTGGTCTTGAACGTCGGGAAGTGCTTCATAAGCAGAGTTGTCAGGAAACGGTCTTCACCAAGAGAGAGCAAGTTCTTCTTGTGTAGCGTGTCAACGTTTGGCTCCGAGTACTCGTCAATGATCCGGTTGGAAATGATGATTGGACGGCCCTTGTCCGCTGTGCGAATGCGGTACATCGAGAAGCACCCCGGCAGACACGTCACGGAACCAAAAAGGCTCTCAAATGCTTTGGACAGGTTATGCGAGATGTAGTACTCGTAAACCTGTATTCGTATTAGTGATGAAAGGTAGCTATTAATGGAAATATCACCTGGATCATGGTCCACCAGGAGTCATCTTCGTTTTTCAGTCGGGTCTCACCACAAATCCCTATGATGCTTGAGTCATCTGCAGCGGAGGCCACGAGACGATTGAGGGAGTCGGGGGTGACGGTCTGAGAAGCCACAATAGTCAGTTTGAGTCCCCGTAAAACAAAGCGCTCATACAGTATCTGCGTCGACTGTGAAGATATATTCATAAAAGGCGGGGTCAATGCCGATGACATTGCGCATTTGATGATAGATCTCTAATTCTAGCGGCGACATTGGACTGTCAAAATGAACACGATTGAGGTAGTGCATGAGTAATATTTGACTGTCACGCTTTCCACGATTGCCAGGCTTTGAGCGCTCGGTTGGCTTTCCGACTTTGACTACAACCATGTAGCTAGTACTTTCGTTAGAAAAAAGTTGTTGAAATCGAACAAACCAGAGAACGTACGGTACAACATGACCCTCAAATTCGTAAAGCCCAGAGTAGACCTTGCCGTAGTTGATCTGGCGGGAACCTTCACCAACTGATTTGAATAACAAGGGCTCAGGATCGAGTTTGGGATCCACTCCGAGGATGTCCAGCACGATTCGCGGCGTCGTCCTGTCGTTACCACTTCCGATGATGTTGCCGTCGCAGATTAGGAAAAGCAGCTTCCGCTTGTCGTCATAGTTAAGAGCCGCGAGTGAATCAATTGTTCGGCGCAGTGAATCCTCGCCTTCAGTGTAACACGGAACCTGACACATAACGAACTTGTCGAGCATTTCGGGATTGCGCTTTCCACTCAGCTGGAGAGCAGCCAGGACTACATTCGGCTATAGATTAATGGGCAACAGAAACAGACGTGTGAGCACTCACACTTTACAGCCACTGAAGCGACCAAAATGCTCGACACCACGAGTAGAAGGTAGTTCTGCACCTGACACCGCGCCTCCTTCCTGAAGTCTTTTTCTCCGACATAAAACATGTTCTTCAAGCATTGTACGTTTTCCTGAGCAGCTGTTGAATCTAATTTCGCCAGTGCGGCATTGAGTGGCTTTGTGATGTCTTGCCCCGGTTGCTGCTGGAAGATGTCGGTAAGATCACTATTTAAAAACGTGTAAGAACCGGTGTTGCCCTGATTGGCACTGATGGTGTAGAAATAGTCCGTAAGGTCATAAATAGACTTCTCCCAGACAGCCCATATCCTGCAGAAAACTATAAGCGGTGTAATAGATATCTCAAACAAACATACTTACCTCGGGTCAGCCTCATCGTTCGCTGCAGATTTGATCGCCTTGTTATCGAAAACCAAGGGGCCTTTGTGATATTGTTTGATCGTGGGAAGAAATCGCGAAGTATACCAATCAGACGCGTCAAGTTTCGTGCCTTGAGCGCTCTGCAGGGCGCCGGAAGTGTGTACAGCGGTCGGAATTAAAGGGCTAAAATTCTGGTACTGGAACACGAGGTTCGGGTCGTTCACAAGAGATGGGCAACCGAGGACAAGAGGTGGCGGGAAATAGTCGGTCAGATCTAAGCCAGCGAGAGCATCCAACGTGTCTTGGGCATTGCTAGGTTCACCCTGGATGTCACTATGTTGCCGCTGGATGAAATTTGTGATATCGTAGACTTGACCTTGGATAGCTACCCAGTAATCGTTCTTGCCGGTGTGCTGAGCAACCTCTGAGCTTGACCACGCCTTATTAAAATCTGGGCAGAGGAGGCGTCCGAATTCGACGATGTAAAATATGACGATGGCATTCATCAGAAAGATCAGGAAGAATATCGTGACCTTTTCTCGCCACGCGAGGCGAATGTCAGGACGCTTCATACGCCCAACCGACGAGAGGCAAAATGAGGGGATCCACCAAGTAGTTGCCCAGACAACGTATAGCCAAAATCTGCGAGAACGACTCGTGGGAACCTCCTCGATAGCATTCGGAGCGTCCTTGACAACTAGCTCGCCCTCCTTGGAGTGACTCGGAGAACCTTCTAGAGCCTCTTTCTTGTCGTAATCAGATCCCCACCCGCTTTCATCTTCCCTATAAGGGGGGGCAGATAAGCCCGGCGTCAAAAAGCCGCCCTGTCCGTATTGAGTGTTGGGGTCGCGGTACTGCGTTCCATCGGCAGTAACACGACTGAGCAAGAGATTGTCGTCGCTCTGGCCAAAGTAAGCGCTCTGTGGAGGGAAACCTTGATCCTGATGGGTATTTTCGGTGTTGTCATCGGGATAATTGCTCTCGTCGTCTCCTTCCGGTGACGGTTTCCGTAACTCCTTCTCCAGAGAACGGAGTTCATCTTCCACTGTCTTCCAAGCGTTGTATGCCAGCCAGATCATTCTATGCCCGAGAGCAAAATCGGTGCCCTCCGTCCAACCGTTTGCTTGAATACATTGCCGGATACGTTCCTCGGGAGATCCAGATGTCATTGGAACATAGCGTTCACAGAAATCGTTATGTTCGAAGTCGACAATATATTCGGTCTTCCGACGCGCAATAATATTCGGGAGTAGCAAAGAGCGTATTTGCGTCTTGATACGGCGCTTGTCGAATGAATTGGGAGAGCCGGAATCATTGGGTCGAATACATGACACTGTCCATAAGCGAGCACGATCCAAGTTTGCAATAATTTCGGACAAAGTGAAATTAAGCTGTGTGGTCACAGGGTATACCTTCGATGGGTCGAGATGGGGATGCTCTTCGTCCGCCTTAGTATGGCTAGGTGACGTGACAGGGGTAGGGTGACGAAGGGGCTTCGATGAAACCTGCGCTTGTACAATCATGCTCTCATCTTTGCTGTGCTTCTCTGCAGCTAAGCTCGGTCCAGCAAAAAGCTTTGAGATGAACGGATCACCGGAGTTACGAAGAAGGGTAACGAAAGCTGAGTCCAGGATGTCGGTATCCTTTTCGACGAAGCCGGTGACGTCGTAAGAACAACTTCCAGTATAGTGATTAATGCCGAAGAGGTTGCGCTCCGTATTACCGGCGACGCTGGGACTGACATCGAAAGAGGCATGAACTCCAAACCGAGAGACCAGGTCCTGCAAAAGGTCTTTATCCTTCTTGTCGCCGCTTTTGCCCGATTTGTGTGACGAACACGCCTTGGAGAGGATACCGAGTATACCACCTGGCTTCTTGTGAGCCCGCTCGTTGAGTTGCGCACCACGGAGCAACTCCACGCATGAGGAATTATCCGTCGTCGTGGCGGATGGTAACGAGACGCCATCGCCAGCTATATGGCCATTGTAACCGACTGTGTCCTCAAAGGTCGCCCTAATCACGAAAGAATGAAGGAGCTCATCCGCAAAATTGATACAGAATTCATCGAAGCCGTTTTGACCATATGCATGGACAAGTGGTGCACTAGCACCAAACAATACAGAACCGCTGGAAGATGGCCCGCGAGACTGAAAGCCTGGCTGATCCAGCAAAATGATTTGCGAATGAGGGGGAGGATCCTGCGGATTTGGAGAGATCCTGTGGTTTGCGGTCTCTACAACGAAAGCGAAAAGGATGGCGTATAGATCCCTAGCGAAATGATGCCGCTGGGAAGAGCTTTGGTCTGCATTCATTAGAACAGTGTAAAGTTCCTTGCGAACGTAGCTCGTCTTATTTGTCAGAGTTTGCGCAAGGTCGTCTGCGGAGACGCCAAGAAGCCTGGCGATGTGGTCGAGGACGGCCGTATTTGTGACATAAGCAGGGACATCACGGGCATCACCCTCCGCGAACTGGAGGTTACTAAGAAGGAGAATGGAGACAAGAAGGCTAAAGATAGAAGTCATGTGTTTCGGCTTGAAACCTAATGTCTTCATATCTTCCCGTAACTGGTCCATGGCAATGGCGTCATCACTAAATGGCCCGGAGGGTAGACGATAGGTACCAGAAGAAGCCAAGAGGGCGTATTCGGACGGATCCTCTAGAGCAAAGACGTCACGTTCGGTAGGTGTCGCACCAGCCAGTAACTGATAGAAAACATGATAAGTGCGCTCCTCGTGGCTAAGGCGGTTCAGTCGGGACTTGTCAAGACCATAGGTAAGGGCCTTGGCACCGCTGACGCGGCCACGGCCATTGAAATGGAGCTCGAAATAACGTCCATGACGAGAGGCGTTGGGGTTCATGAGGGTTTTGGCATTGCCGAAGGAATCCAACAACGACGTGAAAGCTTTGACATGCTCGGCAAGCCTCGTCTCACGCTTCGAATGAGAGGAGAGACGCAAGATTTGCCTTATAATGAGGTCTCTGCTGAAAGACTTGCCCGACCCAGTGACACCACTGCACGCAAATTGAGAAGGAAAGCAGGTAGTTGGTGTCTTTTCTCACATACCGGAAGACGATAGCTTGAGATTCACCCCTCCTCTTCATTAGAAGGTAAGCCCGGGCAGCCAAATCATAGAGGTGAGGCGGTAAGGGCGGTTGAGGGGAGCCTGACGGCGGTGAGGTGTCTTTGTAACAACGCTCTTCGTATTCTTTGGCGGTGTTGTCATTGGTATTTGCCAGTGACTTGTAAGGATTGACTACGATGAAGTGGGAAGTATTTATCCTGAAATAAGGTCGGTCAACACGGAATGATGCCTGCAGGACTTGGAGAATAGCATCGTCGGTAGGGTAGACAACAGTGGATGTAGAGGATGAGACGAGGTCGACAAGGTCACCTGAGCCAATTGCAGGTGAAGGGGCGGAGGCCATGATGGACTAAAAGGAAAGGAGAGGAAGGGAACGGTCACGGCCAAAAAAATGTCAGCGTGAAGATGGCGAGGCCGAAGCTGGAATTGCTTTTCCCTTCCCAGCAACGGCAGGCGCCCCGGCGTCATTCACCCACGCCACACTCTGATTACTCGATTTGAACACTTTACAAACACTACGCTACACTAGACCCACGCTCACGCTCCACCGCATCGGCCCATCCTTCCTCAAAGAGACTGTCATGTTCCGTAGGAGACGCAACCGCAGAAGCTAGCTTAGAGCGCCCTTTATCCTGAAGTTCGGAACGCCAAGCGTCAACTGTTTCCGGGATTTTGCTAGGAAATCCCATTAAAACGGCATGTTCTGATCGATGAGCACATCACTTTGACATACCTCGGAGCATACGTTCGCGCAAATAGTGCAGCTTCTGGTATACGTTGCGTCTTTGCGAGAAGGTCGACGCATGCCTTAGCATCCCCAGTCTGAAACAGTGTTGCAAAAGCGAGGTTGTTTTGGCCCCTTTGCTCTGATCACAGACGTTCGAAAAAAGACATCTACGAGAGGAGGGAAAGGTCAACTTACCTGCTTTTGTCGCTAGTTGTCGCAATCCAGCTTGGTCACCAGTAGAGAGCAGAAGTAGCATTAGTGCATTGAGGTCGCCAGCTTTCTCAAAGCACTCGCGCGCCAAGTCGAACCGCCAAACGGTCAATGCGCGGTCGCCAACGGCTTTCCACTTTGTTTCGGCTTCGGCATCAGGAACAGCACGTACTATCTCAAGTGCGGCGTCCAGGTCGTCTAGCTGCAATGCCAAGTCGAACTTATGGTCGGCATCGCTAGTGACCAGGAAAGCCAGCTCCTTCATATCTGTACGGGATCAGCCATCGTCATGTACACCACGGAGTGGGGCACACCTCTGTTTTCCAAGAACCTTGCGACTTTATTGCGCTGGTCTTTCGGCACCGTCGGTAGGATTTGTTCAGCGGCGACCATATCACCCCTCAATACGGCCGTCTGATACTCGATAACACTCAATGACAAGAAATAGCCGGAAACGTTCATGTCCTTATCCATCACGTAGACTCGGTTGTGCGCTGGAATGTAGCCGAGAAGAGACATAGACCTACAAATCACGGATGATCAGCGAGTTGCGTCCAGGAAGGGGCGTTGCGTACCGATCAAAACTGGAAACGGAGTAGGACTCAGTGCCGATGAAGTAGTTTAGTCGGTTGGCAGCATTGATGTAGATAAAGCATTCGCCAATCCACTGAGCAGTTTTAATCCTGGCAAGAATAAGGCAATCAGTTGCGAGGACTCAAGGTCGAATGTACTTCTCGGGCACTTCGGTCACAATCTCGAAAGCTTCTTCTACTCCTTCATCACCCAGATCGGCACCGGCCTCTACTTTTGCTTCGTAAGCATCACGATTAAATCGAAGTATGTAGAACGATTCTTCCGAGGCGATGGAAACGAATGTTCCAGTGTTGGACCAGTAAATCTGGGCAGGTGAGGCTAGATAAACGGGTCAAGCTAGATGTCGACGTACGTTCTTTGCCTCTACGTCTATGCGTCGTACTATCTCCCCTGTTTCCCAATCCCAGAAGACGACAAAGGTGCTGCCGCGAGCACCGAGAAGGGTCCCACCATGCAATCCGTCAATAATCCAGGAGCCGAGACCCTTCATAACTGGACCAGGACGTTCCTTGAAATTCTTGAAGAGATGTATTTGCAGTTTGCCTTCGAGAACAGCGTATGTGTTGGAGTCCCCTGCCCACGCGAATGAATTGCCTGCACCGAAGGACTTGTTTCGCCACGCAAGAGCGGTGTAGATGATATACTCCCCATCCCCGACAACTGTCACAAATCGACCGTTCGGGGAATGATTAAGTGACGTAGGGAATATCTCGGTAGAACCGAGCTCTTTTATAGACAGAGGGATGCGAGTTCCCTCGACAAAGGCATCATCTGAAACTGTTTGAAGGTTTGCAGATAAAACCTCATTGTTGCGAGTGTAGATAAGTTTTCCGGAAGGGTCCATCGAAAAGGTAGGGTCATCGCGACCTAGCTACAAGGCACTCAGTATGAGGACGGGTAACCAAGAATATCATGCGCACCTTTAAGACAACGGAACCTTCGTCAAAGCCTACCGCAACTTCGTTTCCTTCCTTGCGAAGAGCAACACACCAAGCACGCTCTAGGCCGTAGCTCAGGGTATTCTCTAAGCGATACGTCCCACTGTTCCAGATCTTGATCGTACCATCTTCGCTACCGCTGATGATGATGGGAAGGTTGGGGTGGAATACAGCGAACGAGACGTTGTTAGTGTGGCTCTCCATTGTCTGCACGCAGCTTTTGCTGAGATAGTCCCACACTTTCACGGTCTTGTCATCGCCAGTCGTCACGAGGTAGGGCTTGTCTGCGCCCGGGTAGAACTCGACGTAGTTGACACCCTTTTCGTGCGCTTCCATCGTGTAATTTGGGACAGGAGAACCGATAGCCCATATTTTTACAGTACGATCGAGGCACGATGAAGCAAAGGTGTTTGGGTCCTTGGGATTAACCCCGATGTTCATGATATAGTGTGTATGCCCTTCGTAAGTCTGTGCCTTCTTCAGTCTCTTACTCGGTTTGTCTCTTTACAAGCGATTCACCTGGATGCATTTCCATTGTTTTTCCCAGTCCCAAGCTTTGATGGTCATGTCGTCACTTCCAGTAAGGACGATGCTTGCAGTAGGGTGTACGGTGAGACACCGAATGTAGTCGGGATGTGCCTCGAATGCCGCGACCTTTTCATGCGTGTTGTAATTGAAGACACGCAGCTGAAAGTCATCGGAGCCTGCGACGAACCAACTTTTTCGAGCAATGAATCGGCAGCACCGAACGGGGACCTCTGCGACTTCGAATGTTTTCACCAAGGCGCCAGTCTCGTGGTTGTATATGTTGACGGAACCGTTATAGAGGCCCGCCAGAAGCCATGGCTCCGTAGGATGGAAGTCAACTGCTTTGACGCGGTCGGATCTATTAAATACTTTACGCTGGGAGTGGTGGCGCTTGAAAAAATGTCATGAAGTCAAGGACTTACTCACGTTAACGTCTAAGAGCATGGCAGTGGGAACTTGAATTTGAACGGGAGCAGCGCTCTGGTAGTGGCAACGGCAGTCTGGCGAGCGGGTTAACTAACACGTGGTCTCCATCATGCCATGGTTGCACGTTGACCGTGACCATGATCTAGCCCCACCGTGATATACCCGCCGGTTAATACCGCGTATCCGAATCTGCGTAGCGCCGCGAAGTACCTGCTCCCTCGCCGTACTGGACGCACTTCCAGCCGGCATACCGAGCGAACTTGAAGGTTCTTGAGGCCCTCTTCTCTCGTCCCTAAATCCAGCAAAACTTCATTGACAGAGTGCTCCTTGACGGCCACCATGGCTTTCGCACGCGATTTGTGTCACATCTTCACCTATACAATTGCACGTCTTTCAACACGTGTATGCCTCACGAAATTACTCAAATCCACGTCAACCAGTAATAGTGTCCAAAATGTAGCGCCACGTGTTTCCAGCAATGGACGTTGTTTTGTGGCTGTCACGTTGTCCATCTTGCGATGGAAAACATGCAGTCGCAGTGCAGGCCTCGATCAATGATGCCGCCAGGCAGCCTCGCGTGCAACGTTCGGGGGGCTACGAAGGGCGATGATAAAAACCCTCGCCGACGATTGATCCTTCGTTCGTTTTTCATCCTCCCGCATCACACCAACTGGTAGAAACCGGACCACCCATCTCATACTCCCCACAATATGTCCAAATCTCAGTCAACATCACCTGCAAAGTCTCTCCGATCCCGCATGGGTACCATAATGAGGCGATCGTCGTCCGCAATCAGCTTCACGAGGCCTGGAACGCCCTCCAGGTCATCGAGTGAATCTCTTAAACTCGATGCAAAGGCCCAAAATACCCTCGACCATGCTATGCCGAGTCCAGTACCTGAATCTCCCGCCCGTGAAGCAGCCGAATCCATGCCAGAACCTGCGGGACCGTCGAAACTGTCGGGTGACCCTATTAGCGCTCCAAGGGATTCTCCGGGACCTTCTGTTACCGCGTCAACATCGAAGTCAGAGCAACCGCCCATTGAATCGACAGCAAATTTGTCTGAACAACCCACTCCCGCACCTGCTTTGAATAGGGAACAAGTTAGTACAGTGGAAGTCGCCCCGGTAACCCAAGTCCCCAGTTCGGTTGTCCCTGTACCGCTAGCGGGGTCCACTTCGACTATTCTTCCAGAAAGCACCCCTGGACCAATTGATGTGGTGACTGCTGACCCTACGCAATATGTCACACATTCTCCAAGGGCCCTCAGTCCAAAGGCCCTCAGTCATGCCGAGTCTGAGCATGCTCCAGAGCACGCCCAAGAGGAAGCTCTGCCGGTCCGGAGATCCGAGGATTCTGGTAGTACTCAGTCACACGGACAAGTGATTCCTCCACATGAACGGCAGCTGCCAACCGAACTCCTTGCAGCACCTTGGGACAACGGCCCACTTGTTACTGATAGAACATCACAGCCTGAGCAGGAGGCCCCAACAGTTCCTCACGCACCACCTACTCGTCTAGGGACTCCCGACCCTGTTCCTGTTTCAACAGCTCCGGCGTCTGTAGAGGCACCACCCGCGAACGTGGATAATGTGACGAGCACAGCAACAACCCCTCGACAGAATAACCCACTCGCATTTGATCAGGCGTCTGCGGACAAGTCGTCGGTAGCCGGTGTCACTCTGAAGAGCAGGACGAGGGGTTCTACCGTGTCTTCTCAGGTTCGGCCACGCACCCCGTCTAACCCCAACGGGCAGGTTTCTAGGAGGCCGAGTACATCCTCTTTGGCGTCATCGGCTGCTGTGTTGTCCGGTCAGGCTCACGCTGTCTCTACGGAACCTCGTCGGGAAGAAGTTGCGGCGCCTCCTCGAAGCAACAGGTGTGTAAGTTGCTGCACAAAGATAATCCTCGTGCGTGACACCGCGACGACGTAATTAGGCCAGAGAACCCATTTGCCGATCCAGTTGAGATCGCGGGACGTACAGATGCACGTCGTCCGGCCGAGAACCCCGCTATGTCAATGCCTGGGTGAGTGGAATTCTCCATTTATCCTGACTTGCAAAGTGACGTGTTGCCAGACTAGTTCCAATCGTTGCCAGTGTCAGAGATACTCAGAATAAGGCGCCAATTGATGTTCCCCTCCCAAGCGCCAATCAGGTTGTCTATGCGAGGTAGGGTGCTTATTTAACAGCTAGACACTGATGACCGATTATCGCCTTCAGGCCCATTCAAACCGCGCCAGCAAACACCGGCGCCGCAGGCCAAGGTACTATATTTTCGCCTAGAGAGCTCGAGTACGACACTGAGTAAGTGACGAATAACCCTAATACAGTACTCTCCTCATTGCCCATAGCGAGTCTCGTCCACTTCTGCAACCGTCCACAACACCCTTCAAAAATCTCCCAATTTATGGACAGGCTGAACCTGCACAGTCTATGTCAATCTTCGCCCCTCAAAACGGAGATCATATGTGGCCGGTACCGATGCGCCGATTTGCGAGCATTGGATGGCAAGAAATTGTGTTGCCAGACGGTTCCCGTTACTTCTGGAACTCTACCCTTCACGTAGTCACGGACATCGACCTGCGCAACTCCGAAAGGCTAGATGCGGTCATGACATTTCTCGAGGGGCACGATATGGATATCCTGCCTCCACAAGGATGGGAATTATGGCTCCGTGATGCGGGTGAATCCACGACCACTTTCATCCCGGCAAAAGCCTGGGTGCACCACGGAACGCGGATGGTGTTGTTCGAACGCCCCTCATCGGACCCTGGAGAAGTTATACACAAAGATGTTGACAGTAAGCCATTGGCATTGCATGCTCGCCAACGCTTGTCCTAACCATTCGACAGGAAGTGATATGGAATACCAGTACTGGTCGTACATGGTGTCCCATCCCGCTCACGTTCTGCTTTCTCCGGCATCAGTTTCCGAGGCCATCGACGTCCTGACATGGTCCTATACCGGCGAGTTGTTCATGTTGCCCATCTTGTACTGTTATTCATTCTCTTCCTTGTGTTAGACCGGCTGCTCCCGTCGTCTCACCTGACTCCGCCTCCATTTAGCCAAGAAGAATGCCAGCAGCTGACCACACTACTTCGCTCGTTTAACCGTAAGCCTTCTCATAGCTGCGTTGGGCACTTCGTGACATGCGTCCTGTTTCCTCAGATGTGTCTGCTCAGACTGTATCGGTTGTTCGTACACGTGCCGTATCCAAAGTGCTTCTCCGTATTGGTAAGTTTTGACCTACCCTGAAGTTTTCGTTTTCTGGTCTCATCAAATCAACTTAGCTGCATGGCGCCAAGGCCGACCCCTGAGCGACCAAGATTCGCGCGGGAACGGCAACGCCCCCCCAACTCGCGTTCCATTTCGTCGTACAGCGGGAGATTTCATCGTTTCCTTATTTTGTCTTGGCCTTCCTTATCTTTTCCTGGAACGATCGCATCATCAAAGATTCGATGCAGAGGGTGGCATACGCAGCATTGCTGGTCCTATGCTTGTCGTTGGGGGGTTTGCTTGTCTGATCGTGAGTTGGACGTACCGCAACAAGTGGCCTGTATTTTAATTTTGATTGCTAGGCGGCGGTTATTTTAAGTGCCTCTGTGACATTCATCACGCTCCCAGGGATGGATGACGTTTCACGCATTGCCGGTTTCCTCGCCATACTTCTCTCCGCATCCAGTCTTGTTTCAGCCGTAATCGCGTTGTTCCGATACAAGTCGGATATAGAACATCCGGTTGCTTACCCTCGTGGAGAAGGACTGATACTTCTTTCGGTATGTGTCATCGGCACGATTTTTAATCTCATAGCTAACTCAGACATTGAACCCGAAGCGACGAAGTGTCCTCCTATCTCTTCCTTTGGTCTTTCTGCTCTACGCGATCGCAGCATTCATTACCGGCATCGGATTGTATGCCTTCCGGGGATTGACGACAACGGCGAGTGGACGCCCCTTCGGGGACTTTATACAGTGGGCAGTCATAGGTACTTTCGGGGGGTTGGCGTGCATACTTTTGACCACACAACTATTGATTCATTAATACTTATTCACGCAACGTTCACTGGCATGTACTGTACACGCATCGAGTCGATTTGGCCATAAATGAATAAATTATTTATGTCACGTGCCAATACAGACCGGCCCGGTGATGCTTACTAGGCAAGCTTGACAAGGCGAGGCGAGGCAAACGCAAAGCCTTGCAACTAACTGTCTGTGGTGTCCACTGGCATACAGTATGCATACGCCCCAGACACAATTGTCTTTGAAGGATGCTCACCTCATCAATGCTGCGTTGACCATAGGCTATGTCCTTCCGCTTTATTTCACCAAATACACGCGTCTCTCCTTCTCCAAGGCACAGGCAAACAATGGGTCACGCTCAAAGAATCCGTCTGAGCGGTGGCGAGATGATCCTACAGTTATCAAAGCACGACTATTGTCGGTTTCTGCCAGTATGATAGCCTCGTTGCTCTTGATGCACTATGTCGTCGTCCACAACCAAAGCAATGCAACGAACGTAAGCAGACATAGTCTCGTGTTCTTGTCATTCATCCGGTCTTCACAGGGTGTGTGGGATACAGCTACTCGCTATCTCGGATTCTCTTTTCGAATGCATGATCTTCCTGCGCATTTCGTGACACCAATGTTGTTCCTTGGGCCTCTGTATGGTCGATACCTAGCTCGTGACCTGCCTTTCATGAGACCCTGGACATCCAACAAGCCCAACAAGAATACGTTCGACTGGATTGGTTTTCGAAATTACGTTATTGTGAGTGGCACTCTTCTGGACCCCTACGGGTTTCTAATAGCGCATGGATTTATGCAGGCACCCATTTCCGAAGAAGTAGTTTGGCGCTCCTGTATAGTTTGTGCCTACCGCCTTGCTGGTGCCTCGAATGCGTTCATTGTATTCTTCACGCCCATTTCTTTTGGATCTGGTACGCCGTATTCCGTATCAAGGCGGTGACATAACCTTTGAGTCGATACCAGCTCATTTGCACCACGTGTGGGAGACCTATAACCTGTACGGCCGCACTCGCCAGGCTTTGCGGCGTGCTCTTCTCTTGACAAGTGAGAGTTTTCACTTATTACTGTGACGGTGACCCATCTAAATAAAATATGACAGTTTTCCAGTTCACATATACGACGCTCTTCGGGTTCCACTGCGCCTTCTTACTCCTTCGCACGGGCTCATTGCTACCTTCAATTTCTGCTCACATATTTTGCAACTTTATGGGTTTTCCGCAGCTGCAGGAGGAGCTGCAGCGGTATTCCCATCGTCGAAGACGTAAGCCAAACCTGGGACTTATCTCATGTTTTTAACTGATTCGTACGCATCCAGAGATTCTATTCACTTATTTTGCTGGGATCGCACTTTATATATACGGAATGAGGACCTGGATACTTACGACAGGATAGCCCCTACTGGATCCCTGGGGCTGGTTGATATCTTAATTCACCGTCATGTATATTTAGTTAGCTAGGCAGTCAGGACCGTGTCAGGACTGTGTTCATCCGGGCCGCTTCTTCCGCAGGCCTTCGAATCAAGCGGTTTCTCCTTGGGTTTCTCGCCTCGACTCGCGCCGTAGAGTACTGAATGAAAAATGGCACCTTCCAAGAAACGCAAACGCGAGAACGGACGCGATGACGATGATGATGCTACGTATGGACTGCGCCAAATACTCCCCGTGGCGAATCTTCCCATTGACTTCGATGGTGAACCTCTGGATGGTATGCAATACTTGTTCCTCGTCAGGTGTGTTTTATCATATTTTTTCAGTTATATCATAATACGGAATGACGATGTATCAACAGGAGGGACGCACGGAAGCTTCCCGGTGTCAAGCACGTAGCCAATCCTTACGCCTTCATTCCTTCACAGTCTGCCCAACCCATATGTCGTGCAAAGGCAGCCCCGCTGCTGCCATGCAAAGAATGGCGCAGCAAATTCGAGCGCCACTTTCACAACTTCCGTGGTGTGAGTGAGTCTGCAAAGCCTCCCTCGAACTCGCGTGCTCATCCCCGGTAGAACATGTCTCAGCCCGTCGTCCGGCCTCAGCAACCAGGGCCAGTCCAGAGGATGGTCCCAGAAAAGAAAAACAGGGATGCTTGGTGGGCTTTCTTGGAAGGTGCCCCGGAGTCGGTGTGGAATCCTCCGAAAACGGCGGGGCGGGGAAAAGAGCGCGTTGGACAGTGCGGCATCGGTGCGTGGTTTCACTATGATCAGATCAGATCCTTTCTCTTGATGATACACTCCACCAGCCGCTCAACAACCTTGCGACACCTCACCTAGTGACACCGCTCTATGGAATCCAAGAGAGCTTTCCTCGACTATGCTATTCCAAGTGGACCATGTATGTCTCTCTCTTTCTTCCCATTGTGCCTTATCAATGCCGGTGAACTTAGCGCTTCTCTCTCCACCTTGTCATGTACTTCACTCATTGGTTCAACCTGTACCTTGAATCCTTGGATAGCAATAGCAACACCACAACGACCCAGACACCTACGGACGTACACATGCGATGGGTCTTCGCGCTTCTCACCCGCATTGACCTATTCTGCTCCGCAGATGAGACAGGCAGTCTACGCAATCTCGCAAGGACTTGTCTAGCGCTAATCTCAGCCGTTCGCCGCGCGAAAACAGGGAGCACCCCGCTGTCCGCTCCCTGTAAACGTGAGGATGGAGAAACAGCAGAGACGGGAACCGGTACTACAACGGAAGCGGAAGCAAATGTTAACCCCTCGAGCTCTGCACGCGATCCTAAGACATTGAGCGAATGCTCGATGTGGGTCGTGTTCTGCGCCGTAACGAACATTTGGGGACAGCGGGATTTGTGGGACGAAGCAGAACAGGCTCTGAGTCAGCCGCTTTGACAGGACAAGTTCTTCGGGCATAAATAGATCTACGCCGGCTTTCGGCTACAGACATCGTGAAGATGTGGTAGTAGCAACCATCCGTTAAGCCATTGAGTGTGTGTGCTACATTGTGTTGGATTTTCCTTAGCCCACACTAATACAGCTGTTGAGCTCGTTCACCAGGTTTCCATTGCTAAGTTACGCAGTATGCCACGCTAGTTAACAGTCGTGGTCACCATAGCAGTACAATTCGGTTTTGATGTCTAATTTCCTACAAGAGCGGTTGGCGTACGCGCTGGCCTTCTATCTGAACACAGACCTCGGATCTGTCATTATTGGCAACAGAAATAGAGCCCACTGTTTCAATAATCATTCCTCACACAATTCGGAGTCGCTAAGGGGCGGCAGAGATCTAAGGATGGACAACTACTGGTCTACTCGCCAAATTTTCCTAACGGGGCTAACTATTGCCAGCAAGTCGTAGAGTAACTTACATATATATATATGGGCAACTACTGACTTCGTACAGTGCGCATCTATAAGCGTTCAGCCACTCAAGCCAACTTATCTAGGGTTGTAGGACGACTCTTTGCAACGAGACTGATGTTGACAAAGCAGTTATCTTGTTCAAGTTGGAACTTAGAGACTATGGGTCATGCAGGAAGAAAGCTCGAATGATGGGGTTTTTGTGGACGAGTGATACCACCTGACAGCTACAGCACTGAAGATGCCGAGAGGTGCGCAGACTTGCCGGGGGTGCTTGACGTACTCGACGGGTGTTCGTCGTGTGCTGGGTAATAGAAAGTCAGGATGACAATTTCACCATGAACCAACAACCTTACATGGAGCGTGAGGGTGTTCGAAAAGCCGTGCTTTCTCCAGTACTAAACTGTCCCGCGGTCGGTGGTGTTGTTTATGGTGCGCATGGTCCCTTCGTCGACTAGAATTAACAGACGTGAAGGTACCCTCGTCTTCGATTGGAGACGGTTGTTGGGGCGGGGCGATATAAGAAGAAACAGGCCGATCTGCTAAGTTATGTGTTACAACAGGAGAGACCGGTAAACCACTCCGCCGTGCTTCTGCATTGGAAGTGGTGGTGCGACGTGTTAGGTTTGAAACCGGGAGTGGAGGAACCGGAGGTAGAGAACCGGGAGACAACGCGACACTTTGTCGTAAGCCGAGGTGTGCGCTAACCGTTCCGGAGCGGACGCGACCTCGTGCGTGTGTTCCTGCCTGCGGTCTGGCTATGGCCAGTTGAACGGGCTCCTTCGCCAGAGCATCCATCCCGAACACCTCTTCGTGTAAGTCTTTGTGGGTTTTTCTTGTCTTTCGAGAAACGGAACTGTGGCTTGTGCTTGAGACCCCCAGCTCTGGCACAGCACTGGGGGGGATCTCAAAGCGATGAGAGACCGGTGGATCTACACGCCGGTCGTCATGTCACGAACTTGTCGGATATGGCAAGGGCTTACAAAGGTTGAAGGAAGGGTACTGAGGGGACGGCTTAATCGATGGTAACGCTAATTGACCCTCGGAGGGGCCTGTACGATAGAGATCGAAGTACGGATATACTGCGGAGTATGAGAACGGAGCGGCAGAAAATATTGCTAGACTCACAGACGGGCGGTTGCGACGAAGAGACACCGAGGCGGTCTATGCCGTTCTCCCCGTTGGAGATGTGACCCGGGTAGATTTCGAAACACGGATAGACGATCGGATCTGTACAGATTTACACAACGGTTGTCAAGAGTCTCATGAAGACATACAGATTCTCATGTGTGGATACAGAGACAACAGAGCAGCCGCCATCGGACCATCTGTCTCATCCACGGAGACAGAAGGGTAAAGTTCAAATTCGGGATAAACCGCAGTATCTATCAGGGTTTCAGACTTAGTTATTCCAGGTATGATGTGGTTGTAGCTGACAGAGAGGGATTCTCGGGTATACTTCGGGAAGGCGGATATTAATGCCCTTCATTTCTGTAATATCGGAGGGATTGGCGTGCAGAAGATCATGGCCCACGACTACCGGGGATATGTCAAAGAGGGTCTAAGTAGGGATGAGGAGAAACATGGAGCTTACTGCCATTAAAATTACCGGATTCAACTCGACTGCTATTAGATACCCCGGTTACCAAGACTGCGAAAGTATGAGGCCGAGAGTCTTCAAATATCCGCGGGCCAGCTCACCGAAGTCAACAGTTTGGTCCACCTTGTTGCAAGAGGGAATTGTTTTTGGAGGGGAAGAGACGGAACATGGCGATCGATCTGCATGCGAAAGGGGTGGGGAACTAGGTGATCCGGGCAGCACAGCCAGCGGATAAATACACATAAGATTACTTGGATAGCTCGCGGGGTCTGTCAAGTAGACTCGACGTTAGTGCCCTCCAATTTGCACCCTCACGAAAAGAAACAAGAGAACCTACACAGATTGAATGAGGGATACTGTGCACCAAGCGCCGAACAGCTAAAGAAATTTTGCACAAGTGAGGGTTCGACATCCTGAGCGACAACTAAGTCTGCATGACGCGGGGGATATATGCATAGATAAGGATAGACCGGGGGATCTGTATCCAGTTGAGACACGAGCGAGGTGGTAGATGCACTAACTCACAGATACTCAATGTCGGGTAGCCGTTTTCCAGATGAACTGAGCCGACTTTGATGGGGGGTTGAACGACGCTGAGGTGATCATTATACATATCCAATGACGAATAACCGGTGTGCTCTGTAGAATTGCGCGGCGATAGGCTCGCCGAAGTAGTACGCCGGGACAGTGAGTCAACAGTATCTGGCATGGTTACTTCCTGTGCGGCACAGATATGCCCGGGGAATAATTCAAAGTGAGGATATACGACATCATCTGTAGCGTGCTTAGCGATAATAACTCGGAGGCATTTCGAGTACCTACAAATCTCGATTGCGGGGTACAGCTTGGGCAGCCGCGATGAGAGTGCACTGGATATTGTTTCCGCCGTCCCATAAAATGGCCAGGTCAGTGTCCATGCTGGGCGATCAGAGGCTGTGAAATACGGAAAGACGTAATTCCCTGTGAAGATGCCCGACGTGTTGTTGGAACCATTATCTTCCACTGGTGAACCCCGAGTCATACAGGTAGAGTGTGCACAGGATGCCGCATTCTTCCCATAAAATGGCCAGATCAGTGTCCATGCTGGGCGATCAGAGGCTGTGAAATACGGAAAGACGTAATTCCATGTGAAGATGTCCGACGTGTTGTTGAAACCATTATCTTCCACTGGTGAACACAAAGTCATACAGGTAGAGTGTGCACAGGATGCCGCATTCTTCCCATAAAATGGCCAGATCAGTGTCCATGCTAGGCGATCCGAGGCCATGAAATACGGAAAGACGTGACTCTTTGTGAGAATGCTTGACGTTCTGCTAAAATTATCATCTTCCGCTGGTGGACCCCAAGAGGTACTTGCAGGAAGTGGAGATGGCGAGTCGTCCAGCGCACGCAAGCCGAGATCGGGGGAAGGAAGGCGAAGTACCATAGATGCAGGGGAGAACAACAGCTCCTCCGGACCCCATGATGTGGCTGTAGACGGTGTAGGTGGGCAATCCTCTAACATGCGTTGGCCCAGGTCAGGAGAGGGAAGGCGGAACACGGGAGACATGGGAGAGTATAACAGTTCCTCCGGACCCCACGACGTAACCGTAGATGGCGTGGGTGGGCAATCCTCCGTCACGCGTCGGCCGATGTCGGGTGAGGGAAGACGAAACAGGGTTGATACTGGGGAGTAATCGAGTGACTTCGGACCCCAGGAGGTTGCCGTCGACGGTGTGAGTAAAACAGACCCTTCGACGCGACGGTCTAGATGTACGGACGAAACTCGGGGGCTTGAAAAGGTTGAAGCCAGAGACTCATGGTCTTGGGGACCCATTGAGGACACGGACCACGCAAAGTCATTGAGATCGAGGGGTTCTACATCTTCTACCTCCGTTAAAATCTCAACGTCGCCGAGTTGAGTATTGTTCGGGATATCCACGGTTTCAAAACTGATCTGACCCGTCGTAGCAATCGGTGTGGGTGCAACGGATGAGCTCGCCCTCCAGGACTGGACACGTTGTTCTAGGACCTTCTTAGCCGTCTTCGGCTCGTCGTCTTGCAAAATCGTAGCCAACGAATTTGGAAGTTCACTGGCAACACCGTTTCCTGTGATCGCATTTGCCGCGCTAGATGTGACGGAGAGCGTCTCGAGTTTATCGACGAGAGAGAGCTTCCTAATATGACGGTTCCACCCTCTAGTGCGCGCCACTGGCAGAACTTCCAAGTGTTCATCAGCCTTTTCGTCAAAAGAGGTCTTGCTTTCCCCATGCCAATGAGATAGAGACGATGGCACAGATACTGGGACGTCCACCGCATGTCTACGGATTGAGGTTAGCCATGAATCAAGCCAGCGCGCCTTCCGTCTTTCGATATCGAACTCTATGTGTCCGCACACCGGTGATTGTTGAGTAGATGGAGATTGCGCTTCGAATAAGTGACCCCAAAGCGCTGGCCAGGTCTCGTCCGAGACGCGGGGTGTCATAGTAAAACCTTGCTCGACGATACGCATGTAGATGCAAAGACCCACGGGGCTAGGAAAATTAAATTCACGGGCAATGGCGGTGAGTTGGCCGTACATCTACATTCACAAATTAGCAAAAACAGGTCAAACTAAGGTGCTAACGCACGGTCGGCAGAAGGGGCATTAGAACACCCTGGGCAAGACGTTGAGGAGGACCTGAAGCCAAAGTGTGGCCGAATGGGCCATGTTCTTGTTCTTGGACCAGCCAAGCCGGAGGAACGACAACAATAAGCCAACGGGACTGTCGCGTACTGGTCCTTTCGCGTGGCTCTCGGAAAGGTGAATTATGGTAGGCAAGCGTCGATACGCGTCGGAATGGAGCACTCGCTGAGGGGTGAGGGTTCATATCTAAATCTGTAACACCTGGTGCATTCATAAGATCTATGGTATGGTGACTACTGACTAAGAAGTCAGTGTCAGTCTCAGGAGGTGTTGGCGGTCGATTGGGGTTGGGATTTGGGCAACCAAAATCCATTGGAGCCGAATTACGAAGAGAAAGAAAATAAAAGAAGTGATATTTATTGGCGTCCGGCACCAGAGTAAGGATGGAATGATGGTTGCGAGGCCGCCGAGGCGGGCATTGCCTTCTTGGGCGCCCACCGTGATAGGGTCTCCTGCTCACCATGGATCAAAAACTTGCCCAACTGTCTACTCTCAATCAGAAAGATAAGGGCACAGCATACCTGTCTCTCTTGTCCAATATCTTTACGTCCCAGGGTAGCAATAATATCGCCCATGATCTCCACGTTCTCGTCGACCACCTCATCAATCAGGATGCTGGCATCATAGCCGGCAGGCAGGTTTTAACAGAGCTCGTCAAAAGTCTCACGTCGGCGACTATCCCAGACAGGGAGCTGCGCAAGGCAATTGTGGAGGATATACTCTCTATCATACAGATGCGCGCCACCAGCTACGAAGAGCAAGTGCGTACCACGATATATGAGGCGGTACACAGCTACTAACCTGTATGCAGGTTAACCTCCTCAAGTTTGAACTTGCAGATATCTTGGAGAATGAGGAGGACTGGTCTGCCGCCGCTCGTGTTCTGAGGGGCATCAATCTTGAAGCCAGTCAACGGTGCCTCAGATTTCTTTCTTATGCGAGCCCTCATACCTGATCGACGACGTTCTGCTCATAGCTCCGATGAGGAGAAGCTCCGGGTCTACATTCGCATCGTTCGTCTTCTCCTAGAGGAGGAGGATTCCGTGCAGGCAGAAACGTATTATAACCGCGCTACCTCTCTCATCCATTCTACTGGGGATCGCGAGACCCTTCTTACCTACAAGCTCTGCCAAGCCCGCATCAGCGACTACGCAAGGAAATTCCTCGAAGCTGCGAGCCGGTATCACGAGTTGAGTTTCGTCGGCGAGATTGATGAGGACGAAAGAAAATATATGCTGTACGTGAATCCATATCGTTTTTTTGGCTCCTGCACCGCACAAACAACGCTGGGACGCGTCAGATCCGCTGCAGTCACCTGTGCTGTCCTCGCACCGGCTGGTCCAAACCGTTCCCGGATCCTGTCTTCTCTCTATCGCGACGAGCGTACTGCCGAGCTACCCACTTACAACATTCTCTCAAAAATGTTCCTTGATCACATACTGCGTCCAATCGAGGTCAAAGAGTTTGAAAAGACACTCAAGCCGCACCAGCTGGCCAAAATCGCTCTCTCTACAAATGACCGGCTGTCTTCAACGCTCGAAGATGGCGATTTCGTCGAAGGTGCCAGCACGCGAACAGGGCCAACGACTGTCCTCGATCGCGCAGTTATGGAACACAACGTTCTTGCGAGCTCACGGATATACAATAACATTACTTTTGGCGGCCTTGGTGCTCTTTTAGATCTCACTCCGGGTGCTGCGGAGACAATGGCGCGGAAGATGATCGAACAGGGCCGTCTCAAGGGACACATCGATCAAGTGAACAAGTTAATTTGGTTCGAGGCGAGGCGAGAAGAGGACGATGCGCAAGGTAAAGCCGGAGGATTGGGTGATGTAAATCAAGATAGTGAAGACACTGGATCACTGTTCACCAAGCGGTGGGACAAGCAGATCCGAATGACCGCCGCACACGTGAGTCAAGCGAGATTGCAGTTGCTTCATTTATGACTTAACGCCTTAAACCAGGTGGAAACGCTTGTACAGCACCTAACTGAGAACGGACTGGTGCGCACGGCGGCTGTTGAAGCTTGAAATGTGTACCGGCTGTGAATCAGTATGTACTTTTACTGTAATAGAGAATGCAAATTAGGGTTGGTACGATGCTTGTATATGCTACACAATGTGTGAATGGGAGCAATTTGTCAGTCTCACTGTGCCGTGCCTACTTCGACCTTTCTTCGTTTCTTCGCCCGCTCACGTTTTGTCTCAAGTTCGTGCCACTCGCCTTCCAACGACGATAACCCTGTTGGCATCGCCGGAGAAGGTGCTTCGACTTTGAAGTAGGGTGCCTCGAGAGCTTGAACAGCCGTAGCCCGGTGAAGAGGATCGAATGCCAGGAGCTCCTCGGCCAGATCCAAGCCAGCGGGAGATAACCACCTAACAAAGGTTCTAAGCTTCATCATACCGCGTCGTCGAGGGCACATGCTTACTTGCGAAACAAATCACGAAAGTGATTTGGTATGGCATCCTTCGGCTTCACAAGCTCGTACCAAGGAAGCTTAGATACACCCGGCCATCGCTCTTGGGTTGGGGTACCAAGGATCTTGAAGATGAACTCGAGCTGGTGTATCTCGTCATTGCCCTGAAATATTGGTCTCTTAGTAAATAGTTCGAGCATAATACACCTAGAAATCGGAACAGTCAGCCACCACGCCCGGTGAAGAAAAATTAATGTAATATACCCTGCGCTCCACATGTCGACCTCTGGCCCATACACGGTGGTTCCAAATAGTAGTTCTGGGGGACGATACCATAATGTAATCACACGGTTGGTGTAATCGCTTCGGCGCCGTTTGTGATAGAACCGTGCAAGGCCGAAATCAGCGAGTTTCAGCTCGCCGCGGTAATTAACCAGAATGTTGGAGCCTTTGATGTCTCGATGTATAATGCCTTTGTGATGGAGATATGCCAGCCCCGCGAGCATTTGCTCACACAAGGACTTTAAATGGGCATCGGTGAAGGTAAATTGAGATTGGGAAAGAACACCAGTGAGGTCGTGATCCGAGTACTCGAATACCATGTATACGGAGCCTACATCAATTAGAATGTCGACAAAGAAATTGTAAATCGGAACGGAAGTGTAAAACGTACCATTAGAGACCATCATCTCATACAATCGTACTATGTTGTCATGACGCAGAGACTGGAGTAGCTTGATTTCTCGCATGGCGGTCACCGGAAACCCATCCCGTTCGGTTTCCATGCGGATGCGCTTCAATGCCACACACAGTCCGCTGACAGTATTACGCGCTTTGTAAACCTTCCCGAAAGTACCCTCGCCAACTTGACTGACAATAGCATATAACTCGTCGCGAGAGTACTTGTTGGGAGTATTCGGTCTAGTCAATTCTGGCTCGTGAGGGTGGGAGAAATCGTGATCGGGTGCCCTCGTATTATCTTGGTCGTGGGGTGGTGGGTACTCATGACCATTATGCCTCGAAAAATGCTGCTCATCGTGGTAGTAGGCAGATCCACGTTGATCACGGTGTCGGCCTTGCTCATCCTCGTAATAATGGCCATAATCATGCACGGGAGGCCTGTCATAAGCCGTCTCATCGGGATGAGTAGGGCTGTTGCCCAATGGCCGACCTGACATTGAGTATGGAGAATGAGGCGCTGAATCATAGTGCGATCGATGAAAGGACCCGCCGAAAGGACCCGCCGAGTCGAACGATGCCTGTCCATTCTGAACAAGAGGGGGGGGCACAGGGGGGCGATAATGCGAAGCGGGAACGAGCATAGGCGGAGACTGACGTTTCTCAGTGTCCTCTCGCTCCTCGTCGTCACCAGGAAAGAACCTTCGGACGGCCGAACTGGCTTGCCCAATGGGCTTGAAACCCCCAATTTTGAAGGAGCCCATACCTGCTGGGGTGGGGCGCGAAGTTTCAGATGACCGACGCGGAGGTCGATGAGGTTGCATGTCATCGGTTAGGGGGGGTGCCGACGAGGAGGTGTCCTCGTGGCGGGAAATATGGGCTGCTGGGACCAAAATATCGTCTCGGGGAGGATGTGTAATGGGAGAAACGTGTTCAGAAGGAGGATAGTCCGGAGCATACGCAGGGTCCTTGTGGCTTTGCTGCGATGCCTGAGGTGGGCGTGCAGGAGGCGGCATTGATTCAGCGACGTGATCTTGGGCCGGACGCCGTGGCCCCCGCGCATTTCCGTTGTTTCGACCTCGTTCTCGTTTTGGCCAACCGTTGTCTCTTGAGAGAAGCTTATTTTGATTTTGATTTCGCTGGGCAGCTCGGGAGGTGGGGTGTGGTATATTGATGTCTTGAACTGAAGTGGTAACGGGAAGCCGATGGACTGCCCGTGGCCGATCGGTCGGACTCAAGCTCAAGCTACGGCTGCGACTTCTACTCCTACTCGAGCTTGAACGAGATACTGGGGAATATTCCCGTTTACGGCCACGACCTTGCCTCTGGTGTTCAGGCCGCGAAGGAGACTTTCCCTTGCGTGTGGGCGAATTATTTGGTGACAAAGGTCGAAGAGGAGACGAGGGCTGCTCCGGAGAACGAGAATGGGACGGAGAATATCGCCGTTTGTGATTATCATCCCTACAGGGAGAAGGTGTATGGCTCCTGTTATTTGTGACACTTGAGTCTCTTTGCCGTCGTTGAGGAGATAATGATTGTGAGGGAGAGCGGCTTCGATCCGAAGGGTAAGAGCGATAGGAATCTCCAGGAGAGCGTGAACGTGAAAGTGAGGTTCGTTGCTGTCGTTCTTTTCCAGAGTCTTTTTTCACGGTCCTACCAGAACCCTCACGCTTCGTCCAACTAAAATAATGAGTTAGTCGAAAACTCATTAAGCCAAACCCACTGAGTCGCACTTACTTGTTCAAGTGACTGTCGTCAGGTCTGAAATCCCGTCTCTGTTGATTACCGTAGCGACCCTTTCTGCCACCCCTGCCGTTTCGGTCTCGATTCTGGTGGCGTCTATTGTTCTGATTGCGCTGACCCTGATTTCCCCCGCCGCCCCTCGACGATGATTGCCACGACGCAGAAGGCTGCCATGTCCTGTCTTCTGTGTTGCGTTGAGAGCGGTCATTTTGGAAATCCTTACGCTTCCATTCATTGTGTTGGCGACCAGTGTGACCGCCTTGTCTCGGCTCCCACGAGTCGTTCGTCCGCCAGCCCTCGCTGCGCCCGTCATCCCTAGGCCAACTCTTCCCTTCTTGCCTCCAGTCCGATCTCCCTTGACGTTGTAAATTGGCAGGGGGTCGTCCTCCGTGAGCAGGCCAGGAGTTGGCTGTAGTGTGAGCAGGAGATACGTAGCGCTCGGCCCACTCTCTACCTGGGGGAGGATACCGTGGGTCCTCTGGCGAACGAATTTCTGGCCAGCTGCTGCGGGAGTCTTCTGCTCGAACGTAGTCATCTCGAACGCCACGGCGATAGGGATCATCGGGGGGGATGTGGTGTAGTTCGTATGCTGAATGAGAGGCATCGGGGTGATGCCAGCTGTCGGTAACGGGGCGATGTTGCAGAGACGACTCTCCTCGTGGGTCGTAACTGGAATTAGGAGAGCCCCAACCTCCCCGAGAATCGTAATAGGAGTAGGGACGCGCATAATGTTTGGAAGGCTGCTCGCCCATGATGAACCTGTCTGACACACGCGAAACTAACAAGGGCATGGCCGAATCATCTTCGTCTCCACTGGGAGTTCCACGGCGAGGGCCGGGATTGTCAGTCGGTTTCATAGCTTGAGTGCAGCTAGTGTTGAACGACGGTAACAGTAGAAAGATCTAAAGAGTGTCAGGGAGGCTCCAAAGAAGGAACTGTTGCTGGTTGGACACAACGGCGTTGAAGCACAGTGCCGGCCGGAAACCGGATCGAGTGCGAAATTGTTCGAGTCTCTTGAGAGGATACTTCAACAAGGGTCGGCAACGGATAGAGTAGGGTAGGGAAACAACAAAAAAAAAAAAAGGGCACGTTTAGACAGCTAGCTCAGTGAGAACGAGCAAGAGGAACGATATACTTACATAACTCTGAAAACTACCAAAAGACTCTTGCTCGGAGGGCCAATAAAGCGGGAAACTCTATTGCCGTTCAAGAAGAAAAAGAATGCGGGCGCATTCACCGTAAGGAGTCCAAGGATGGGAGGGTTGGGAGGGTTGGGCCAGATATCAGACGAACTTGGATATCAACGGCGGCTAACTGAATACGTAGAATTGTAGCTTTGGATGCAATGGTCCAGCATCCTCATATTCTCAACCGACCTAAACACAGCCACCAAGAGGGTGACGCAAGTCCACCTACGAGGTGAGACCGCGCGAGAGACAAGCTGCGTTTTGATTCATAATGTGGACGTACTTCTGCCTCATGTAGCCTAAATTTCCTCCGAACCCCAGGCGCGCACAGGCAATATGAATACTTATACATTTCAGACATTCCAACAATTTACGACGAACACAAGCAAATAACGCTAGAGACCGAGAAAATACTTCTATTCCCAACATCATTCGGGTTCGAGCTCAGAAGGAATTGAAATCCGACGAGTGCCCCAGACTTCTAGCAGCCGCGAGAGACTCAGCCGTTCTAAGGCCGCCTCGCTATGGCGTGAAATTATTCTTCTCGCCTGGTGGATCCTGGAAAATTGGCTCGGGCCTGGCACTGGAGCGAAAAGCTGGTACCACTCAGCACCGACTACCAGCAGAGTTTCGGGGACTGCACACCTTGATCGTCGAATCTATACCACTGGTAGCAACCACGGGAAGGTGTGGGTGCCCTTCAATGACGTTTACGATACTGCCATCGCCTTCGAGAATATTGAGCAAATCCCCCGAGTTCTTATCCCACATGAACCAATTGCCATCGTCGGATCCAGACACGACATATTCATCATTAGGGCCAAGAAAATTCACTGAGAAGATAAAATAGATGAGCTAATATAAATATATCAGGAGCTTACCGTCCTTGATAGTTTCAACGTTACAGGTACCAGCATATCGTCGACGGGGCAGAACAATAGGGACATCACTATTAGAGTGCTCATAACCTTGGACGTCTTCGTCGTTTGTATCGAGTTCAGATGTTGTTTCAAGATAGTGCGATAGTAAGGTCGTCGTATCTGTCTGCATAGTTTCGTCGTCAACGTCCACACCAAGGTCAGCAAGAGCCGAAATGTGGTTGCTGAGCAGCTCGTCAAAAAAGGAAGAAGGTGGTTCAAGAGGTGGTTGCATTGTTTCCCCAAATGTATACACGGGAACATTTTCGTCAGGGTATTCTCGATTGCCAAGGTCGACTGTATCAGTGGCGTCGTCCATAGTCGAGTACAAATAAACAGCATCCGAGCTGTATGCTGCCAAGAATTAGCAGATGAACCCACAGGACGGGCGAGTTAGTAAAGCATACACAGAAGGACCTGCGAAGAACAAATGAGTAACGCATCCATCAGAGTGAATTCATACGAACTTCATGACTGGATTTCGACGACATTCTGGCGCCTGTAATATATTCATCGCCTCTAGATTCACCCCACCCCCGCGATTTTCTGCCAAAGCGCCGCACACAAGTCGTAAAATCGTTGGTCTTCAGAGGAACACCCCACTCTTCCTTGATGAATCTTCCTGAGTGTCGGCGGTCGAATAGATAGCCCTAGGTTTACGTTCAACCTCATGTTAACTAACACCTTTAGACCGCCACGTACGTATGGGGAGTGGCCTGCGACCACAAACAGGTGAGATGCCAAGGGTGAGTTTGAGAGTGTAGATAGTGGATGTGGAAGTCTGGCTAGCGGAGCCGGGCATCCGATCTTGCACTGGTGCGGAGCACGCATGTCATGCTGACGTACTGTTCCATCCTTGGCGAATAAGTGGATCATGTCGGACGCGTAAGAAGTGATCTAAAGGTACCTCTCCAACTGACATAAACTGACTTGGGCTATCCTCGATTGCGACGCGCTTCGCGTGGCCGGAATGGCAGCGCGAAATCAACAGAGGTGAGACCTTGGTGCCTCCACAACCACGGGTGGTGGTGCGCGCAGAACGAAGCAAGTCAAAAACTCGGACCTGCCCGTCTCCAGCCGCTGTCGCACTAGTCGGAAATGTCAGTGAACCCAAGTAAAGGACTTGTGAAGAAAGGGAGGCGGACATATTTGAGGATAGCGGTAGCATCTTTACACTGAAAATATTCCAACTATGTCCTGTGTCGACAGTGCCTTGGCATCTGAGCGTGTGGCGGATAGTTTCTCCTGTTTCGGTTCCCCACACACAGACACTGAATGACTAGGATATCAACACAATCAAATAAAAGGCACATGGCACATACGTTGTATCATCACTACCACTGAGCAAGATGGCCCCATCGTTGGCCCAGTGAAGTGCGTTTACGCATCTTTTGACCGCATCGACGGTGTACAAACAAGATGCAGAGACAGGCACTTACCCAGTATGTCCGTTAGTACCGTCACCGAGCACAGACACACGATCCAGTGTACGATAAAACTCTGCTGCCGAGTTCGAGCGCTTCCGCTGCTCAGAGAGAGCGATTAGTGACAAAGGCCGGGAAGAGCCGAATGCTTTATGGAAAGGATGCTGGTTCATCGTCGCGGCACGCGGACGATTAGTTCTCATGGGTCGTAGAGTTTAGAAGCACAAGGCTAAATTAGTATTAAGGAGGAGAGAACCCGGATTTGGAGCATGCGCCAACCGTGATCTGGTCTTCATCAACCCGTGAACTAGAGACTAAAGCAATGATGATCGTCTTCTTTCAAACACGATATCCAAAGATTAGGTTTTAGGTGTACGGACTTATATTCCACAATGTGACATGCGGTCCTCGAATATTACAGGGGTTTCCCAAAGTATTTTTTGACCGCTTTCGAGGATAGGCCAAGATTGAATATTCTGAATGTCAGTTCAGGCCACCAATCCTGAAGCTCCGGCAGTTCATGCCAGAGTTTTGTCCCACCAAAATTATTTCGCTCTACTCTGAATACATAAAATACATGTAAACAGGGACCAATACTTCGGAAACCACTGTAAGCACTAAGATAAAATAGGGTGGCCGGGGGTGGTTCGACGACCAGTGCTGGCTGGACTAAGAATTACGATCACTATCCTTGCGAAGCCAGGAAGCGTCAACTGCATCCGATTTGGTGACTTTCCGCTGGCGGCCAGCGTGAAGCCAGTAAGGTTACTGTAGTGGAGCGCGTTGATCGAGAGAACTTGAAATTGAAATCCCGACAAAGTCCGTAGAATTCTTTGTTGATACGGAGGGCCGTGAACGATCTTCAACAGTCATATCGATTCAACTGTCTTCCCCCTCTCAGTCTAGACCAATTCAAACGCTATCCATGCCGCTGCAAAAATGCCGGGTAATCTATGACATTACCAACCCCCAGCGCATGGTTGCTGACCGAGGCAATTTGCTCCCTTTTTAGAACTTCAACGAAGACGGATCTCGAAAGTTGAAACCAAATGGCTACGAGTCGTCGTGTCATCCCGATTGTCAATTCGTCCATCCCAGTGACCCGGCATGGGATCGCGCACGGCCTTCTGGGCTTCGTGGAAGAGGCGGTCACCCCTATGCCCCCCGCGGGCGAAGCCAATCCTCTTTCGGGGCCCCAGGCACAGGGGCGAATTCACGTCCTTTGGGTTCAAATCGAGGGGGCTCCTCCAACTCCTGGGACGACTATATCTCCGGCTCCAGTTCGAATCCAGCAGCGACCTCCAGTGGCTGGGGAACGTCATCGCTCTGGGATAGTCAAGCCAAAGCTGGGACGAGTGGGTGGGGTGACAGTGCCACAGGCGATTCTGGTTGGGGTTCCAACGTGAATAACGATATCGGCGTGCCCGAAAGAAAGTCCGCTGAGCCCGCAACTTTGGACGTGAAAGCATCCGCATCCCAATGGAATGGCCATAATGCTGATTGGGGAGCTCCTGGCGGAGGGTGGGGTACGTCCGATGGCACTGGGTGGGGATCGGCCGGCGCAGGTCTGGAATCTGGGTGGGGGCAAGACTCGACGTCGAATCAATGGGGCAATACACCTTCCGAGGCGGCAACGTCGAACGTGGGCTCCACGGTTGCTGATGTGGGCCCAGGCAAAATCGAGGACGGCAGCAACGTCGCAAAGACAACAGACTTGATGCCTCTGGTCATCCCATCTAACTTAATCTCGAGTCAACATGACCAGAACTACGCCAACCAACCCGGCAGAGACGTAACCACGCCAGCCACGGGCGATCTCTTATCCCCGGGACGCAAAGTATCGTCACCTACTACGTTCCTTAGACAGCCTCCCGTCGTCAACTCGACAAATAAGTCACAAGCGCGAACACATGGTGGTCAAGTGACTTTGGAATCATTGAGTACCGACTCAGAGATGAGGCAAGTGACAATTCCCCGTGATATACAGGCGTTTACTCAACCCTCCCACTTTCAGCCAATTGGCTCTCTGTATAGCAGCGGTGTTAAAAATGCGAAAGCTCGATGCTGAGTTGGCTCACTGGTCCGCCTTACGCAAATCTCCGCGACTTGTCATGCCGAGGGTGGATAAGGATCTTCTTCAGACCAAATATCAAGAATTCAAAGATACGCAACTCGAAGGGATATCCGCGGTGGAGAGCAGAACGGCGCAGTTAGGTCTGCCGAACACTCTGTTCTCTTCAGTAACTCGCGCTCAGGACACCGAACGACTCCATCAACTCGAAGCTTGGGTTTCCAGAGCGGAAGGATGCTTGAGCGATCTTCCCCTCGAGGGAGATTTCGCTTTGCATGTTAAGAAGTGAGTTCGTCTTTCGGTTTCAGGTGTTTATATGAGTTCATTAGGCGGTATTTTTGTCAGAGAGGATGCGCTCGTTGGCAAGCTGACACAGCTGAAAGAGAGATCGGACTCTCTAGCAGGAACTCGTTGGCAGTGTCAAGACTCTCAGTTCTACAATGCCCTTTTAGATCATCAACTACAAGACAAAAATGATCTCATCATTTCTACCATTGCCAATGGTCAAGAAACAGCCTATAACCATCTTCTCTCAACATCACTCTCCTCTGTTCAACAACAGAGTGAAATGTGGAATCAGAGACTGCAGTTGCATGCAGGAGAGTTAGCTCAAGTTTTGCTTCAAAGCAGTGATCTGGAGAGAGATGGAAAGAGCAGATCTGTTCTAAAGGCAAAGGATAAAGGCATCATTGAAAAGGTAATATTCTCAACAGTATTGTTTATTCTTACTTTCTAAATCAAATTTCTTAGCTTCAAACCAGCATTGGACAACAAAGGTCACAAATACAACTTTTACAAAAAGAAGTGACACAACTTCAACATACTCTAACTTTGATGAATCAACAAAGCTATACCACATCTGATCTTCTAGGTGTATATGCACCTCATATTCAAAGATGCATTCAAAGCTATGTTCAAGGCAATGCTCTTCCTGACATTAAAGAGGTCTTTATCAAGGTTGCAGAAGAGAAGGTGTGGGAGACCTTGCAACCTTTTACAAAACTGTCTATATGGTTGCAGCATTCAATTACTCATAATTCTAAAGATGTGGAGATAAAGGAAATACAAAACTCCTTATTAGGTTAAACTTTTATTCTAGCTGCTACTTAATCCATTCTACAATTTTAAGTCAGATCTAACTTAAGATCTAAGTGACATTAGTGGCAATAGTATGTTAGCCTGCTGCTTATTATGGTTTTAGGCTGGTACAAGGGCAGGTATAACTGTGCAAGTTGGTTAAACATGCTAGTCTAGTCTCTTTTCCAAAGAGCAGGGACAATTGGTCAAATAGTGCATAACTTAGAAGGTTGTGAGTGTATAGGTTTAAGCAAAGAAGGGTTCAACACCTGGTACCATATATGTCATGATCCGGACGCTTCGGGTCATGGGACTTGTACCACCACAGTATGTTATCACATCGTATTGCTTTTGTCAGTTCCCTTTGTTCCCTCTTCCACACTATTACCCCATTCCGGTCTTATCTACGATAACACACCGCTTGACCTGTTTCAACTGTGTTTGGCTGTGTTCCACCTTGTGGTGTCAGCTTTGTGATCACCTTAGTGTAACGCCACAGCCGGCGTTATCGTGCGACGTGCGCGGTGTCGGTTTATCGTGCGTGAAGTCGTATCAGGACTTCAGTTGGGTGATGAATAAGATCGTGGGAGCCGAGCTCAACCAGATATAGCGGGGGTCTCTAACAGGGACGCATGTTACGATTCCGGACACGTTTTCTTTTCTTCCACTTCATTCTATCACATTCCATTACGTGCCGCCGATATGACTCATACCGCTTACGCACTGCTGACTGAGCGATGACGTGCTCGCTGACTGATCGTTCCATATGACCCTAGGATCCCGCTACTAGGATCACGTCATATGTTTGTCTCTGACAAACATCGGTCTGTACTATATATACCGTAGTCTACTTAGCTTGTACAGTAGACTCGATATCTCTCGAATCACAGCATTCACTCGAATCTCTAGGACAGTCACCCTTTGCCCTCCCTAAGGGTGCAAGAGAGGGCCTTATAGTTTTGCTCCTCGCTGGCAGACAACATACGTTCTGCGTCCCTGGTAGAGATCCCCGCTATATCTGGTTGAGCTCCGCTCCCACGATCTTATTCATCACCGAACTGGAGTCCTGATACGACTTCACGCACGAAACCCCGACATCGCGCACGTCGCACGATAACGCTGGCTGTGGCGTTACATTATATCGAGTCTCCTCCAACGTGGCGTTAACCAGTAGAGCCAGAAGCAAGTTTCAACCGTCGTACATCGAACGGATTAGCGACGATACCCTATCACAAAATATCAAAGGGGTCGCAGTTTGGAGACAAGATCCAGGAAGGGAGACAGAAGGATATTACATCTTCTCACACAGACTTAACGAATATCGACCAATCCATTATATCGAAGAAGATCGCCTCTGGGTATACATCGCGGTCGACGAAGCCAACAAGTGGTATACAATCAAACCAGTACCACTAGGATTGGGAGTAGGACCCACACTATGACCCATCACCCCAATTGACGTCGACCAACCAGAGGACCCTCCCGCAGAAGGATCACAGAACCCGACAACCAGTTCCCTCCCTACGGTACCATCTCAACCCGCAACAGTCACCCCACAAATCACCATGTCAACCGCCACAACAACAACCACCACACAACCTACCGGCACCTTACCCAGTGGGGTTGCTGCCATCCCCATGGGAGGTGGAGGTGGAGGCGGAGGTGGAGGTGGAGGTGGAGGCGGAGGTGGAGGCAGAGGAGGAGGTGGAGGCGGAGGTGGTGGCGGCGGAGGGCTACCTGCAGGAGCGCCACCTGCAGGCGGAGCCGCACCCCTCCATGGAAAGCTCGGTGGAAATCCACCGGCCGAATTCGACGGAAATCGGGAGAAAAGTCGTGCTTTTCTCCTCGCATTCACCCTCTATCGAGGAATGAACCCCACA
>WNGR01000055.1_pt1 | contig 109789 bp, 93 predicted proteins | sample 5407581 | NCBI WGS metagenome assembly WNGR01 (sample SAMN13153383, study PRJNA577476) | soil metagenome | isolation source: 80 cm soil or saprolite under Garry oak tree replicate 2 | place: USA:California | collected 2016-06-15
CGGCGCCTTGAGCACTTCGCGCTCGGCAAAGAACGCGTGAACGAGTCCCGCGCGTTGCGGACTGTCGATGCATTGCAGAAAGAGTTTGCGCTCGAGTCGCAGGCCTTCGTCGAAAGGCTGTTCGATTGCGGCCTCGATCGCGTCGACGATTTTCAGCGGCGAGAACAGACCGCGCGACTTCTTCGCCGTTTCCGCGCGCGCTGTCGCGACAGCGGCGAGGCTCGCGGCACGCTCGCTCAGCGCCTTGGCATCGCGCGTGCGGCGCACCGGCGCGTGGGCGGCCAGCAGTTCGTGCACATAGGCGAGCCCTTCGGCGAGGATGTCGCCGCTGCTGCCGAGCCGGTCGATAAGACCGAGCGCGAGCGCTTCCTCCGCGCCGGCGTGGCGGCCGCTCAGGATCAGATCGAGCGCGGCCTGCGCGCCGATCAGGCACGGCGTGCGCTGCGTGCCGCCCGCGCCCGGCAGCAGGCCGAGTTGCACTTCCGGCAAGCCGAGCTTCGCGCCGCCGACGGCGATGCGGTAGTGCGCCGCGAGCGCCACTTCCAGGCCGCCGCCGAGCGCGGCGCCGTGAATCGCCGCCACCACCGGTTTCGTACACGCCTCGATGCGGTTGCAGACGTCCGGCAACGATGGCGGCACCGGCGGCTTGCCGAACTCGCGAATATCCGCGCCCGCAATGAAGTTGCGCCCCGCGCCGACGATCAGCACGGCTCCCACGGCCTTGTCGGCATCCGCCGCTTCGATCGCGGCGAGCAGGCCGCGCCGCACGTCGGCGGACAGCGCGTTGACCGGCGCATGGTCGATCGTGACCAGCAAAACCTTGCCGCGCAATTCGCGCGTCACAACGTCGGCCGAAGGGTTGAGGCTCATGGTGTCGTCTCCTGATTGTGATCGGGGCGCGCGCCGGGCATGCCGGGTCTGGCGAATTCCTCGATTGTCGGTTGGTCAAGCTTTATTGACAATCACATGGACCATTGACAGACTGTCAAGGTTATTTTGACAAAGGCGCCGTCATGGACGTCAATTCCCTGACCTTGCTGGTCGATATTCTCGACGCCGGCAATCTGAGCGAGGCGGCGCGGCGCCTGAAAATGAGCCGCGCGAACGTGAGCTACCACCTGAATCAGCTGGAGCGCTCGATCGGGCTGCAACTGGTGAGGCGCACCACGCGCCGGGTCGAGCCGACCGAGATCGGTCTGCAGCTATACGAGCACGGCCGGGCGATCCAGAACGCGCTGCTTGCCGCGCGCGAATCGGTCGCCACGCTCGGGCAAAGCCTGCAAGGCAGAGTGCGTTTGAGCGTGCCGAGCGGCTATGGGCAACTGGTGATGTCGGACTGGCTGATCGCCTTCAAGCATCTCTATCCGGGCATCGTGCTGGACGTGATGTTCGAGAATCGCGTCGAGGACCTGATGCGCGACGAAGTGGACATCGCCGTGCGGGTGATGTCCGAGCCGCCGCAAAATCTCGTCGCGCGCGACATGGGGCCGGTGCGGTATGTGGCCTGCGCTTCGCCCGCTTTCGCTGAAAGCCGCGGCATGCCGGTGCAACTCGACGATTTGCGCACCGCGCCGTTGATCACGTCGGCGGTGGTCGGCAGGCAGTTGCGCGTGGCGGCTTACTTGCGCGACGAGCGGCACGAAGTGCTGCTGGAGCCGACGCTCATCTCCGAGAACTTTCTGTTTTTGCGGCAGGCGGTGCTGGCCGGTCTGGGCGTGGGCCTCATGCCCGATTATGTGGTGCAGGACGATCTGCAGCGTGGCGACGTGGTGACGGCGCTCGACGAATGGCGGCTCAGCATCTTCGGCACGCACATGTACATGCTTTATATGCCGAACCGGCATCACACGCGGGCTGCGGCGAGTTTCATCGAGTTTGTTCTGGAGCAGGCGCGGGGAAGCGGGAGAGGGATTGCGGCTTGAACTGTCACGGGTATGCTTAACAAAAACGAAGAGCCGTGCGCCATCTGGCGGCACATGAACTTCAGAGGAGACACGAATGAAATGGGCCATCGCTTGTCTGGCGCTGCTTGCAACCGCCATTGTCATTGTGCTGGTCGCGCGCCTGCCTGCTGACCAGGCCATCCGTTTCGCCGGCTATGCGGGCACTGCCGTATTCGCCGCGCTGGTCAGCTTGCTGCTTCGCTGGCGCGCCAATCGCGCTCAACGGAAGGCGCCGCGATAAACCTCGGCGGCCAGAGCCAGGAAAGAAGGAAGGCGTGATCAAAGCCACCGTTGCCGCACTCGTTCAAGCACGATGATCGCGACTCCTGATGCCATTCGGTGGTAAGCGCGGCCGCTCTCGCATGCTACGATGCTTTGCTCATTGCGCAGAGAGTCGGAGACACAAATGCGTCCAGAGAGTGCCGCCCGTTTCGATGAAGAGTTCGCGCCTCGCATCGCCGAGGCCGTCGCCGCGTGTTTCGCCACCACCGTGCATACGGAAGTGCTGCCTTACGGGGGGCACGGGCATCCGACGCGTGTTCGGATTCATGCCGCGCCGATCGAGGATCTGCGCCACTACGCGCATCCGTTGAATCTATATCTGACCTGGGACAGCGACGAGATCGAAAGGTTGATGGGCGCGAAAGGGCCGGCGCGCTTCGAAAACTATCTGGCCGCGTTGCCGCGCAAGCTTGCGGCCTGGCGGCATGCGCGCGAACTGGATTTTCTCTCGCATACGCAGGGCGAACCGGTAGCGTTGATCGGCGGGCTCGACTTCGAGTCGTGAGAGTTCAGGCCGCCGCCCCCAGCCTGAAGAAACTCACGCTTCGCACCAACCCCGATGCCTTGCCCTGTACCGCATCGGCGTCGTCGTAGTGCTTAAGCGCTTCGAGGTAGCGGTCCCGCAACGAGGCGTGCGTGGCGAGCGCCTTGTCGACGCCGTCCACGTCAGCGCCGCATCGTCCTACATCACCGGCGAATGCAGATGATGCGGATGGTCGAGCGTTTCACCGACGATGCGCAACGCCTCCTCGCATTCGTCGCGGGTCTTCGAGCCGCCGAGGCAGACGCGCATTGCGTTGGGCGGATTGCCGTCAGTGGAAAACGCCGCGCCCGCAACGGCGGCGATGCCCTGGTTGCGCAGTTGCAATGCGAGTTCCGAAGTGCTCCAACCGCTGTCCACCGGCACCGGCAACCACAAATGAAAACCGTCCGGATGCGCTTCGTAAGGCCACGCTTCGAGCATGCGCGAAGCGATCGCCTGGCGTGCGCGCGATTCGCCGCGAATGGCGTTGAGCATATCGAGCGCGGTGCCGTCAACGAGCCATTGCGTCGCGAGCGTCACCGTAAATGGACTCGCCATCACCGTGGTCGCGCGTAACGCGCCGGCGAGACGCTGCGTTTGGCGCGGCGTCGGCGCGTGCAGATACGCGACCCGCAAACCGGCGCCGAGGCTCTTCGACAAACCGGTGACGTAGTAGGTCAGTTCGGGCGCGAAGCTAGCAAGCGCATCGGGCGCGCTGTGCGGCAGCATTGCGTAGGCATCGTCCTCGATGATCGGCACGCTATAGCGCAACGCGACGTCGGCCAGCGCCTCGCGGCGTTTGTGCGTGAGCGTCAGCGTGCTGGGATTCTGCAGCGTCGGATTGCAATAGAACGCGCTCGGCTTGCCGGTCTTGCAGAGCGCTTCGAAGGCATGCGCGAGCGGTCCTTCGTCGTCGCGCGGCAGGGCTTGCAGACGCACGCCGAGTTGTGCGGCGATCGCCTTGATGCCTGGATAGGCGAGCGTGTCGAGACAGATCGTGCCGCCGGGCCGCGCCAGTTGCGAGACGAGCGCGACCAGCGCGCTATGGATGCCAGGACATACCAATACGTTCTGCGCGTCGCAATGCGGCACGCGGCGCCTGAGCCATTCTGCGCCCGCATCCTTGTCCGCGGCCGAACCGCCGAAGTCCTGATAGCGCAACAATTGATAAGGATCGCTGCCGGTCATGAGACGCGCCGCGGAATCCCGCAAACGCGCGGCGTAGTCGGGCGGCTCGGGCGGCGTGTTCATCGACATCTCGATGCTGCTGCCGCCCGTGAGCGGCAAGGTGGCGGTGCGGCCGCGCACGAAGGTGCCGCTGCCGGCGCGCGAATCGAGCAAGCCGCGCTTTCGCGCTTCCGCGTATGCACGCGCCACCGTCGTGTAGTTCAGCGCGAGTTCCTCGGCCAGATCGCGCAGCCCCGGCAAGCGGTCGCGCGGACGCAGGCGGCCGGTGGCGAGATCTTCCTCGATCAGATCGGGAATCGCGAGGTAGGCCGGCTTGCGAATGTCGGCGAGACGTTTTATCCAGTGATGCGTCGGGCTGCTCATTGCGTTAGATCTTCGACTGGTGTGAAAGAGAAATTGATCGCATTTGAATGCGATCAATGATCGGATTGATCGCCGGTGGTGAATGACTGCACCACGCCGACACGTTCGCGCAACCGAATCGCACCCGGCTGGTGCGATATCGCGGCGCTAAAAGCAATTGCTGGCGATGCCCCGGCTGCATGCAAGCTTCGCGCCCAAGAAAATTTTTGTGTCGGACTTCGAATCGAGGCGGAATTGATTGCTGATTGATCGCATTTGCCTCGCCAATCAATGGCACGGGCGTTGCATTAGGAGAAGCACGCACGGATTGAACGTGCGCCTTCTTTTAATTAGCAAACCCGATCGGAGAGTGCCATGCCAGCCGTCAACAAACCGCTGCATCAGAAAGGCGATTACCTTGTCGACTACGAGGAGAAAGTTTTCGAGGACGTGAAAGCCGAACCCGGCGAAAAGGCGCTCGTGACGTTTCATACGGTCGCGTTCGAAGGCTCGATCGGCTTCGTCAATCTGCTGCAGGCCACGCGTCTGCAACGCAAGGGCTTCGAAACGTCGGTGCTGTTGTACGGGCCGGGCGTCACGCTCGGTTTGCAACGCGGCTTTCCGACGCTCGGCGACGAGGCTTTCCCCGGCCATCTGAACTTCAACAAGCAACTGATGAAGTTCATGGAAGAGGGCGGCAAGGTGTACGCGTGCCGCTTCGCGCTGCAAGCGCTGTACGGGCACGGTGAAGCCTCGCTGATCGAAGGCATTCGCCCGATCAGCCCGCTCGACGTGCTCGACATCCAGCTGCTTCATCGCAAGGACAACGCGCTGATCATCCACACGTGGACGGTTTGACGAGAGGCGGGTGACCACTATGTCCGACAAACGCATCGTGCGCGCCGCGGCGGTCCAGATCGCACCGGACTTCGAACGCAGCGGCGGCACGCTGGAGAAGGTCTGCGAGGCGATCGAAAAGGCCGCGCGCGAAGGCGTGCAACTAATCGTGTTCCCCGAAACCTTCGTGCCGTACTACCCGTATTTTTCTTTCGTGCGGCCTCCGGTTGCCTCCGGCGCCGATCACATGAAGCTCTACGACGAAGCCGTGATCGTGCCGGGGCCGGTCACGCAAGCGGTGGCCGAGTGCGCGCGTTTGCATCGGATGGTGGTGGTGCTCGGCGTCAACGAGCGCGATCACGGCAGCCTGTACAACACGCAACTGATCTTCGACGTGGACGGCCAGCTCGTGCTCAGGCGCCGCAAGATCACGCCGACATTTCACGAGCGGATGATCTGGGGGCAGGGCGACGCGGCGGGTTTGAAAGTGGCGCATACGGCGGTGGCGCGTGTCGGTGCGCTCGCCTGTTGGGAGCATTACAACCCGCTCGCGCGCTACGCGTTGATGACGCAGCATGAAGAAATTCATTGCAGCCAGTTTCCCGGCTCGCTGGTGGGTCCGATCTTCGCCGAGCAGATCGAGGTGACGATCCGGCATCACGCGCTGGAGTCGGGCTGCTTCGTGGTCAATGCGACAGGGTGGCTCAGCGAAGCGCAGATTGCATCCGTCACGCCGGATACGAATCTGCAGAAGGCGCTGCGCGGCGGCTGCCATACCGCGATCGTGTCGCCGGAAGGGCAGCACCTGGCCGCGCCGTTGCGCGAGGGCGAAGGCATGGTGATCGCCGATCTCGACATGGCGTTGATCACCAAGCGCAAACGCATGATGGATTCGGTCGGCCATTACGCGCGGCCCGAGTTGCTGAGCCTCGCTATCAACCGGCGGCCCGCGGAGACCGTGGCGCCGATGCCTGCGTGGTCCGCCGCTTCGAACGCCGATTTCAATTCAACCGAGGGATGGTGCGATGAACTCCAGCGAGACGCTGTCGGCAGAGAGCCGGCAATTGATGACTGAATTGCAGTCGGCCGGCTTGCGGCTCGTGTCGCCGGATGCGGGCGCCTCGAGCCGGCGCGGCGGCGCGGGTCCGTCGGACCACAAGGCCGTGACGGTGGACGGCGTGACGATCATGGTGCCGGTGCACACGAGCACGGCGTGGCACTCGCCGTTCGTCGCGCAGACGCCCGACGCGAACGGTGCGAGCGCATTGCTGCGCGGCACGATTCCGATCGCCAGCATCAGCTTTCCGAAAGCGCCGCGTTTTTACGGCATGCAGACGCTCGACGGCGTGCCGTACTCGCACATCGCCACGCTGCACAGTGCGGACGTGCTCGCGACCACCGTGTTGCAGACCTGCATTCGCTATGAGAGCCGGCGCAAGAGTTGCAAGTTCTGCGCGATCGGACAGTCGCTTGCGGCAGGGCGCACGATCGCGCGCAAATCGCCCGAGCAACTGGCAGAAGTGGCGCGCGCGGCGGTATTGCTCGACGGCGTCAAGCATATGGTGCTCACTACCGGCACGCCACCGACGCCCGATCGCGGCGCGCAGATTCTGTGCGAGAGCGCGTTCGCGATCAAGGCCGCAGTCGATTTGCCGATTCAGGCGCAATGCGAGCCGCCCGACGACGACCGCTGGTTCGCACGCATGAAAGCGAGCGGCATCGATACGCTCGGCATGCATCTCGAAGTGGTGACCCCTGCATTGCGCGAACGCATCATGCCGGGCAAGGCGAGCGTGCCGCTGTCGCGCTATATGGAAGCGTTCAAGGCGGCGGTGGTCGTGTTCGGACGCGGACAGGTCAGCACTTACATCCTCGCCGGTCTCGGCGATAGCGCGGAGGCGATTCTGGCGACGTCGCGCGAACTGATCGATCTCGGCGTTTATCCGTTCGTGGTGCCGTTCGTGCCGATCAGCGGCACGCCGCTCGAAGATCATCCTGCCCCTACGCCCGAATTCATGAAGGCGGTTTTGCAACCGCTCGGCGCGATGCTCAACGCCGCCGCGATGCGGTCAAGCGACATCAAGGCCGGTTGCGGCAAATGCGGCGCATGTTCGTCGCTGTCATCGTACGAGGAGTGATCATGTTCGGTGAAGCGATTGCAGGCGAGGCGCTGAATGGCGGCATGGTTTTCGCGCCTTATGCGCCGAGCGAATTCCGCATCAAATGGACCACGCTGAATTGGGAAGCCGATGAAGCGTTCAAGCTGCGGCGCGCGGTGTTCTGCATCGAGCAGGGCATCTTCGTCGGCGACGATCGCGACGATATCGATTGCCACGCGCAACAATTGGTGGCGGTGAGTTGCCTGGCCGGCATGCCGGAGCAGGTGGTCGGCACCGTGCGGATTCATCGCGACGAGGGCAACGTGTGGTTCGGTTCGCGGCTCGCCGTGCACGCCGCGTTTCGCCGTCACGGCAAGATCGGCGCGACGCTGATTCGCCTCGCGGTGAGCAGCGCCCATGCGCTCGGCTGCGAAACGTTTCTGGCACACGTGCAGAGTCAGAACGTGCCGCTCTTTCGCGCGATGTATTGGGATGTCCTCGCTGAAGAAACGCTGCTGGGGCGGCCGCATCATCTGATGCAGGCGCAACTGGATCGGTATCCTCCGTGTGTCACGCCGTATGGCGGCTTCGTCACGCACACGCATACACCGCGACACGGTCTCGGGTCCGCGCGGAGCGGCGCATGAGCGTGGCCGATTTCGTTGCGGGTTTGCGCGAAAGCCGCGGGTTTCGCCACAAGACCGATATCGTCGACGTAGTCGGTTCGCTGGCGCGGCGCTTGCCTGGCGGTTCGCGCGATCTCGCGCAAGCCGTCGCGCTCGGTGACGATTGCGCGGCGCTTGCCGATGGCGACGGCTATCTGTTGTTCGCGATCGAAGGCATGGTCAGCGATTTCGTCAGCGCTATGCCATGGTTTGCCGGCTATAGCAGCGTCATGGTCAATGTCAGCGATATCTATGCGATGGGTGGCCGGCCGCTGGCGGTGGTCGATGCGCTATGGAGTCAAGGCATCGGCGCGGCGGAAGAGGTGCTGGCGGGCATGGCCGCGGCGTCTGTTGCGTATGGCGTGCCGATTGTCGGCGGTCATACGAATACGCGCAGCGATGCGGCGCAACTGGCCGTGTCGATCGTGGGACGCGCGAAAGCGTTGCTGTCGAGTTTCAATGCGAAGCCGGGCGACAGTTTGATGATGGCGGTCGATCTGCGCGGCCGGTTCGAGGAACCGTATCCATTCTGGAATGCATCGGTGGATGCGCCGCCTGAACGTCTGCGAGCCGATCTCGAACTGTTGCCGCTATTGGCGGAAAGCGGCTTATGCGACGCCGCGAAAGACATCAGCATGGCCGGCACGCTCGGCACGGCGCTGATGTTGCTCGAATGCTCCGAGGTAGGCGCGCGGATCGATCTCGAGCGGATTCCGAAACCTGACGGCGTGGCGTTGGAGCGTTGGGTCACCGCGTTTCCGAGCTTCGGCTATCTGCTTTCCGTGCGCGAAGACCATGTGGATGCGGTGCAGGCGCAATTCGAATCGCGCTCGCTCGCGTGCGCGGTCATCGGCTCCGTCGATACGACACAGCAGGTGGTCCTGCATCAGCAGAATGATGCGGCGATGTTGTGGGACTTCGAGCGCGAGCCGTTCATCGTCGCGAAGGAAGGTGTGCGATGAGCGCGCTGCGCATCGCATTGCTGACGCATTCGGTCAACCCGCGCGGCGGCGTGGTGCATACGGTCGAACTGGCGGCCGCGTTGACCGCGCTTGGTCACGACGTGACCATGTTCGTGCCGGCGGCGCCTGGCGAGACGCTGTTTCGCGTGCCGTCCTGCCGCGTGGTGTATGCGCCGATCACGCTGTCTCAGGCTAATACGGTCGCGATGGTCGAGGCGCGTATCGATGCTTTCAGGCACGCGTTGATCGAACACGACGCGGCAGCCTTCGATGTATTGCATGCGCAGGACAGTATCAGCGGCAATGCGCTTGCCGAGTTGAAAGCGCAAGGGTGTATTCATGGCTTTGTGCGCACCGTGCATCACCTGGACCATTTCGACGATCCACGCTTGGCTATGTGGCAGCTGCGTGCGTATCAGGATGCGGACCAGGTGTTGTGCGTGAGCGAGACGTGGACGCGCGAAATGCAATCGACTCACGGCATCAGTGCGATCACAGTGCCGAATGGTGTCGACGTCGAGCGTTTTCCTTCGCGCGAGGATAGGCACGATGCACATCTGCGGCAACGCCTCGGCATTAAAGGCGGCCCAGTCGTGCTTTCCGTAGGCGGCATCGAAGCGCGCAAGAACACGCTCGCGTTGCTCGAAGCATTTGCATCTGTCCATCGCACGTTGTTGCCAAGCGCGCAACTCGTGATTGCCGGCGGTGCGAGCCTGCTCGACCATGATGCCTACACTCGCCGCCTGCTTCAACGCGCCACGGAATTAGGCCTATCGATCGGTTCACATGAAAGCATTGTGGTGACCGGGCCGCTCGAAGACGCACTCATGCCGGCGCTGTTTCGCAGCGCCGACGTGTTGTCGATGGTGTCGTTGCGCGAGGGCTTCGGCCTCGTCGTGCTGGAAGCGCTCGCGAGCGGGACACCGGTGGTGGCCTCATCGATCGCACCGTTCACCGAGTATCTCGGCGACACCACCTGCTGCTGGGCCGATCCGGAAGATGTCGGCTCGACAGCGGCGGCCTTGTTGCGCGCGCTCAGCAAGAGCGAAAGCGGAATCGATTTCGACCACGCTGTACCGGCTTTACTCGCCCGCTTCAGTTGGCCGGCGAGTGCGCGGCGTCATGTCGATGCATACCGTCGTTTCCTCGCGAAGCGCGCTTTGTTAGTCAATTGATAAAAGGATTTGCGATGCCTGTCATGCACTTTCGGATTCAGTGGCCCGATGGCGACGAAGCGAACTGTTATTCGCCGTCGCTCGTGATCGGCGACTTCTTTACGCCTGGCGAGGCGTATGCGCTCGACGATTTCGTCGAACGATCGCGGCAGGCACTCGGCATTGCGTCGGAGCGGGTGCGTGAGAAATACGGCTTTGCCTGCTCCGCCGCGATGGACCAGCTCGCGCAAATCGAGCGCGACGCCGAGCGTTTTCGCGACCGGCCGGAGGCGACCGTCAAGGTCATCGAATTCAGTTAGGCGTTTATTTTTCAGAGGACGCATCATGTCGAATCCAGTACATCACGCGCGCACGGACGGGCATTACAGTGTGCTCGTCATCGGCGGGGGGCAGGCCGGGCTGTCGGCCAGCTATTATCTCAAACAGGCCGGCATCGACCATCTGGTGGTGGAAAAGAACACGGTGACGCACACGTGGCGTGAGCAACGCTGGGATGCGTTCTGTCTCGTGACGCCGAACTGGCAATGCGCATTGCCGGGCTATCCGTACACTGGTGACGATCCGCACGGTTTCATGAAGAAGGACGAGATCACCGCGTACCTCGACGGCTTCATCGCGCAGGTCGATGCGCCGGTGCTCGAACATGCTGAAGTCAAACGCGTGAAGCAGCGCGACGACGGCGTCTATACGATCACGACCACGCGGGGGGACTTCACCGCCGATCAGGTGGTCGTCGCGTCGGGCGGGTATCACACGCCGATCGTGCCGCGCTTTGCCGAGCGCTTGCCCGCCGGGATCGTGCAGTTGCGATCCTCCGCGTATCGCAATCCTCAGGCGCTGCCCGAAGGCGCGGTCATGGTGGTCGGCACTGGGCAATCCGGCGCGCAGATCGCGGAAGACTTGCATCTGGCAGGGCGCAAGGTGGTGCTGGCGGTCGGCGAGGCGCCGCGTTGCGCGCGCTTTTATCGGGGCCGCGATGTGGTGGATTGGCTTGCCGACATGCAGTATTACGACATGCCGGTCGAAAAACATCCGTTGCGCGAAGGTGTGCGCGACAACACCAATCACTATGTGACGGGCCGCGACGGCGGACGCGACATCGACTTGCGCAAGTTCGCCGCCGAAGGCATGGCGCTGTACGGCAGGCTCGACGATCTGCGCGACGGGCAATTGCATTTCGCGCCCACGCTCGCCGCCAATCTCGATGCCGCGGACGATACGTATAACCGGATCAACGCGAGCATCGACGGCTTCATCGAAAAACACGGCATCGACGCGCCGGCGGGCGGTGTCTATGAACCGGTCTGGCGACCGGCCGAAGAACGCACGACGCTCGATCTCGAAACGAGCGGTGTTTCAGCCATCATCTGGTGCATCGGCTTTACACCGGACTTCTGTTGGCTCGACGCGCCGGTGTTCAACGGCCGCGGCTATCCGGCGCACATTCGCGGCATTACGCCGATCGACGGTTTGTATTTCCTCGGCTTGCCGTGGCTGCATACGTGGGGTTCGGGGCGTTTTTCCGGCGTCGCGCGCGACGCGGAGTTCATCGTGCAGGCGATTCGCGAGAAGGCGCGGGAGCGTGCGTCGATGACGGCGGCGGTGGCCGCTTGAGGCTCCTCGCAGCGCGCTTGCGAAGGCGAATGAAAAAAGCGGCCGCTGCTTGCATTGCAGCGGCCGCTATCTTTCCTGAGGACGTTTGACTGAACCTGATTGGGCCTTAACCGCCCAGCGCCGGATCGCTCATGCTGCTCTTGCCGCTTTCCACGTGTCCGGCAAAGCGCCGCGCGAACAGCGAATCCTTCTCCACAGTGATTGCCAGGTCGTACCAGCCGTATGCGTTGCGCAGATCGAGGTAGATCTGATCGGTATCGCCGCCACGCACCCAATGCTTGATCGCGTGCTTCGGGTCATAGGCGTTGACGATATTGAACCGGCAACGCTCGCTGCCCACGTTGATCAGCCGCAACTGCAGATTGCCGTTCGCGACGTCGTAGCCTTCCTCGACTTCAGGACGCGCGATGCCGGACCCGTCCCACCAGCTGCGAGCAACCGGCCTGCCGGCGAAGCGCCGCAGATAACCATTCGGGCCGTAGACGGTGAAATCGTACGTGCCGTCGGCATTCAACGGCAACTGATCCTGCAAACGCTTGCCCGCTTCCACCGTATAAGTGCGCGGCGCGTCGAGACTATTCGCGGCATACACCAGAAACACCGCGCCGGTGCTGCCCGTGTTGACGAAACGCATTGTGAGCTTATTGAGCGAACCTTCGCCGTGCACGCGCACGAAGAGCTCATAGGGCAGCGCGCGAGCCGGGCGCACGCCGGGCTCCTGCTTCGGCACCGCCTGCACGGCTGGCGGCAGCGGCACGTAGTCCGGATGGCGATTCTGGTCGGGCGGCACATAGCCGCTCGTGCTCGGCAGCTTCGGGAACGCGTCGTTGGGGTTGCTGAAATTGAACGCCGACGTCAGATCGCCGCATACCGCACGGCGCCACGGCGAGATGTTTGATTCGCCGAGATTGTTCTGTTTGCCGAAGCGCTTTTCGATGAAGCGAATCACCGACGTATGGTCGAACAGTTCCGAGCACACGTAACCTCCCTTCGACCACGGCGAGACCACCAGCATCGGCACGCGCGCGCCCAGTCCGTAGGGACCCGCGGGTGTTTTCGCGTTGCCCGGATAGATTTCGTTGGTCGTGTCGACGGTGGACAAACCATTCACGCTCGAGGCCGGCGCGAACGGCGGCGACATGTGATCGAAGAAGCCGTCGTTCTCGTCGTAATTGATCAGCAGGACCGTCTTGCTCCACACCTCGGGATTCGACGTGAGAATCTGCAGAACCTGATCGATGTACCACGCGCCGTAATTGGCCGGCCAGTTCGGATGCTCGGAATACGCTTCGGGCGCGACGATCCACGAGACTTGCGGCAGCGCGTTATTCTGCACGTCGCGCTTGAGGATATCGAAGTAGCCGTCGCCCTTCGTCGCGTTGGTGCCGGTGCGTGCGTTGTCATACAGCGGGTTGCCCGGCTGCGCATTGCGGTACTGGTTGAAGTACAGCAGCGAGTTGTCGCCGTAATTGCCGATGTACGGGTTTTGGGTCCAGCCCCAGGAGCCGTTCGCGTCGAGTCCGGTGCCGATGTCCTGATAGATTTTCCACGAAATGCCGGCGTTTTGCAGTACTTCCGGGTACGTGGACCAACCATAGCCGAGTTCGGAATTGTCGATTACCGGGCCGCCACCGCTGCCGTCGTTGCCGACCCAGCCGCTCCACATGTAGTAGCGGTTCGGATCGGTCGGACCCATCAGCGAGCAGTGGTACGCGTCGCAGATCGTGAAGGCGTCGGCGAGTTGATAGTGGAACGGAATGTCCTCGCGCGTGAGGTAGGCCATCGTCGTGGCGCTCTTCGCGGGCACCCATTGATCGTAGCGGCCGCCGTTCCATGCCGCTTGCGAGCTGTTCCAGTCGTGCGGGAGATCCTGCAGGAATTGCATCCCGAGGTTGGATGCCGTGGGGCGAAACGGCAGCACGTAGCCGAGATCCGCGGCGAGCGGCTGATACCACACCGGTTTGCCGTTGGGCAGATTGATCGCGCGCGTGTCGCCGAAACCGCGAACGCCCTTGAGCGTGCCGAAGTAGTGGTCGAACGAGCGGTTTTCCTGCATCAGCACGACGATGTGTTCGACGTCGCGGATCGTGCCGGTTGCGTTGTTCGCCGGAATGGCGAGGGCGTTGCGAATGCCCAGCGGCAACATGCTCAACGCGGTGACGGACCCGGCGGCATGCGCGGCGGAGCGCAGAAAATCACGGCGATTTTTTGAAGTCATGGTTTTGGCTTTCGATCTTCAGTAGAGGAACGAACCACGCAACGCGCGAGCATGAGCCCGCGCATGGCGTGGGCGCGGAACTCAATCAACGGTATGAATGACGGGTGGGGCGAGCGGCGTCGACGCGGCGGCGGACAGTGCCGGGTCGGCGCTTGATGCGGGCAGTGCTGGGCTTTGAATCGTGACTGCTGCAGGTGCGAGTGAAGCGGATGACGGATTGGCTGATAGAACCGGCGAGGTGTTGCCGTTGCCGGCGGAACTTCCTGTAGCACTGGCCTGGCTCGGGTCCGGCGCTTTATCGTCGTCGTTGCTGCATGCGCCGATCAGCGCGCACAGGGCTGCGGCGACCAGCGCGCCTGCCAAACGTTTGCGATGCAAAGCAATGGATGGCTTCGACACAACGGACATGGCAACGTCTCCGGCACGGGGAAGGGGCGCGAGGGCATCCGTGTGCCCAGGTCAGCGATGCAGAAGGATAATCGCTTACCTGTGTAAGTTTTGTGAAGAGGTGGTGAGGATTTTTTATTGGTGGCATGCCGCTGCACGACGAATCGGCAGCGGCAAAGGCGGTGCTTGCTTAAATAAACGCCGCAATGACCTCGTTCAACGCTTGCGGTACATCGCGATGCGGCGAGTGTCCGCAAGCGTCGAGCTTCACGAGCCGCGCATGCGGCACGCATTGCGCGATCGTCTCTATCTGGGCCATCGTGCCGTAGTTGTCGTCGTGACCTTGCACCGCGAGCAGCGGCTTGCGGATTGAGGCCAGCTCCGCGCTGATGGTCCACTGCCTGAACGCCGGATTCAACCAGATGTCGTTCCAGCCATAAAACGCCGAATCGACGTCGGCGTGATAGCGGCTCAGTTTGCTGCGCAGGTCGGTGGTTTCGTAAAGCTGTTTGGTCTGCGCGATGCTTGCCACCGAAATGTCTTCGACGAATACGTGCGGCGCGATGGCCACCGCACCGGCCAATGCGTCCGGATGCAGCGCCGCATACAGCAGCGTGATCGAGCCGCCGTCGCTATGGCCGATGAGCCACATGCGCTTGCGTTGCCGCGTGTCGATATCGAGTGCGTCGAGCAAGGCGGGCAGGATGTCACGCGCCTGTGCGCTCATGAAATCGACCGGCCATTTCACGTCACGGGCACGCGGCGTGGAGAGTCCGTAACCGGGCCGCGAATAAACAAGCCCGCGCATGCCGAGTTTCTCGCACAGGGATTGCGGCCAGTCTCGCCACATCTCGACTGAGCCGAGTCCTTCATGCAGGAACACGGCGATCGGCGCGTCACCCGCTGCCTCATTCACCCAGCGATATTCGATGCGCAACGGTCCATGCGATGCCGTGGCGGGCAGTTCGGCGAAATCGCTAGCGGCGGTTGCGGTGGCGGGGTTTTGCATGGATCACCTTATGACTGTTCGCGCAGTTTGAAGCGTTGAATCTTACCGGTGGCGGTTTTCGGCAAATCGTCGACGAACACGATATCGCGCGGGTACTTATGCGGCGCGAGCCGTCCCTTGACGAAGGCTTTCAGTTCATCCGCGAGTATCTCAGACGCGGCGAATTCACGCTTCAATACGACGAACGCGCGCGTCTTGACGAGGCCGCCGTGATCGACGCCGACCACCGCCGCTTCCAGCACCGCGTCATGTTGCACGAGCACCATTTCCACTTCGACGGGCGACACATACTGGCCGCTGACTTTCAGCATGTCGTCGCTGCGTCCCGCATACACGTAGCAGCCGTTCGGCAGACGGCAGTACTTGTCGCCGCTGCGAATCCATTCGCCGAGGAACGTGGCGCGCGACTTCTCGCGATTGCTCCAGTACATCAGCGCCGCGCTCGGCCCCTTGATATACAGATCGCCGACTTCGCCATCGGGCACCGGGTGACCCAGTTCGTCGCGCAACTCGACTTCATAGCCCGGCACGGGACGGCCCGTCGTACCGTATTCGACCGCGCCCGCGCGATTCGACAGGAAGATATGCAGCATTTCCGTCGAGCCGATGCCGTCGAGAATCTCGCAGCCGAAGTGCGCGGTGAAGCGCTCGCCGATTTCGCGCGGCAAGGCCTCGCCCGCCGACGCGCACACGCGCATCGCGACGTCGGCACGCGCGGGCAGATTGGGCGAGACCAGCATGCTCGAGTAAAGCGTCGGCACGCCGTAAAAAACGGTAGGGCGATGTTGCACGAGACGCTTGAAGATCGCATCGGCGGTGGGACGTTCCGCCATCAGCACCGCGGTGGCGCCGACCGAAAGCGGGAACGTCAGCCCATTGCCGAGCCCGTAAGCAAAGAACAGCTTCGCCGCCGAGAACACCACGTCGCTCTCGACAATGCCGAGAATCGGCTTCGCGTACAGCTCGGCGGTCCAGTACAGATTAGCATGCGTGTGGACGGTGCCTTTCGGTTTGCCGGTCGAGCCCGATGAATACAGCCAGAACGCGATGTCGTCGCAACCGGTCGCGGCGTCTTTCGTGGCCGGCACGGCGGCGTCGATCAGATCCTTGAGTAACGGAGCCGACAGCGGCTCGCCTTCGCGCGGCTGCGAGACGATCAACTGACAGTCGTCGTGATCGGCGGCATCCATCGCCTGCGTGACGTTCGGCAACAACGCACCCGATGCGATCACGGCGCGCGCATGGCTATGCGTGAGCATGTACACATAATCCACGGCGGTGAGCAGCGTGTTCGCGACCACCGGCACGACGCCCGCATAGAGCGCGCCGAGAAACGCAATCGGCAACTCGACGGTGTCGAGCATCACCAGCAGCACGCGTTCTTCCGGATGTACGCCGAGCGTGCGCAACACGCTCGCGAAGCGCCGCGCGCGGTCCTCGAGTTCGGCGTAGGTGGTGGCGCCGGTGTCGTCGATATAAGCGGTTTTGGCGGCGCGCGCTTCGTTCAGTTGAAACAGGTAGGCCGCGAAATTGAATAGCGCGGGCGGCGGCGCGATCGTCGCGGCGGGCTGACTCGCAGCCGGTTCCAGCAGGGCTTCCATATGTCTCCTCCATCGGGTGAGGGGCGGTCCGGCTGTTATGTGCTCTTGATCCGCTCGATGCTTGCGTGCTTGCTGCTCGTGTATGTCTCGTGCTTCGCGTGTCGCTACGCCGTGGGCAAATGGCTCGTTTGCGTCAGCGCGCCGATTGCCGCACTCGATGCCTGAATGGCCGAGCGCCGGTGATAAAAACCGAGTGCGCGCAAACCGCCGAGTTCCTCGCCGCCGCCCGCACGGCCCGGTCCGCCATGCAGCGACATCGGCATCACGTTGCCGTGACCGGTTTGACTCTGCTGCACGGACGGTGAGATCGCATGCACGCGGCCGTGCGAATCGGCGAGTTCCAGCGCGAGCCGGCCGAGATGCGCGTCGTCGTTCGAATAGATCGACGCGACGAGCGAACCCTGGCCGCGTCGCGCGAGGGCGACGGCGTGCGCTTCGGGCAGCGTGTTCTCGGTGCTGGCGACGCGGTAGGGCGCCACGGTCGCCACCGGTCCGAACACTTCCACGTCGTGCAGCAGCGTCGCGCTATCGGGATCGTTGACGATGAACAGATGCGGCGCGACGCAAGCCGCGATCGTTGCATCCGCATCGACGAGCGGTTGAGCCGAACCGTCGTACGCGAGCACCGCTTCCTCGCGCAACGCGGCGATGCCCGCCAGCACGTTCTCGTATTGCTCGCGGCTCACGAGCGAGCCCATTCGCACCGCGTCGTTGCGCGGATTGCCGATGGTGATTTTCGCGAGCTTCGCTGTGAGCGCGTCTAGCACGGCTTCGAGCGAGGCTTCCGGCACGAACGCGCGCCGGATCGCCGTGCATTTCTGACCGGACTTCACGGTCATTTCCCGCACCACTTCCTTGATGAACAAGTCGAAGGCGGGCGTGTCGGGCGTTGTGTCGGCGCAGAGGATCGCGCTGTTAAGACTGTCGGCCTCGACGTTCAAACGCGCGCCGCGTTGAACGAATGCCGGGTGAGCGCGCAGCGTTGCGGCTGTTTCAGCGGAGCCCGTGAACGACACCACATCGAATGCCTGAATCTGATCGAGCAAACCCGCTGAACTTCCGCAGATCACGGACAACGCGCCGGCCGGCAGAATGCCCGCGTCGACCACGTCGGCGACCATCCGTTGCGTGAGCCAGGCCGTTGCCGTGGCAGGCTTGATGATGACCGGCACGCCGGATAGCAACGCGGGCGCGGCTTTTTCCCACAAGCCCCACGACGGAAAATTGAACGCGTTGATGAAGAGCGCCACGCCGCGCGTCGGCGTGAGCACGTGTTGCACGCTGAACGATTGGTCCTTGCTCAACGAGGCGGCGTTGCCGTCGCGAAGCGCGTGCACGTCGCCGAGCGCCGCGCCGAGTTTCGCGTAGTACGACAGCGTGAAAATGCCGCCGTCGATATCGACCGCCGAATCGTTGCGTGTGGTGCCCGAGTTCGAGGTGGCGATCGCGTAGTAGTCGTCGCGCTTGGTTTGCAGCAGCTTGACGATCTCAGAGAGGCGGGCGGCGCGCTGCGCATAGGTCAAAGCTCGCAACGCGGCGCCGGCCTGTTCGCGGGCAAAGCCGAAGGCTTGCGCGAGGTCGAGGCCCTGGCTCGATACGCGCACGAGCGCAACGCCCGTTACCGGATCGGTCAGCGTCACGCCTTCACCGTTGCCCGCGACCCACTGGCCGCCCACGTAGTTTTTCAGAAGTTCGATCATGGCTGTGTCCGTGTCTGTCAGGCGGAAGTGGGGGCAGCGGTGAATTCAATCGCGCCTTGCGGCAGCAGATACAGCACCAGTGCCTGACCGTTCGCCACGGTCGGACGATGCGCGCTGCCGGGACCGTACACGCACCAGCCGGCCGGGTGGCCGTCGAAGGTGGCGCCTTCGGTGAGCGGCATGATCAGGTCGATTTCGCCGTGAGGATGAACATGATGCGGACCGGCAATGTCCTTCATATCCACTACGTCGACGGAAAAACCGTGCGTGTCGGGCAGCGCCTTGAAGATGCGGCCATAGCGAATGCCGCCGCCTTCGCGGTTGCACAACCAGCCTTCGGCCACGCCGGTGCGGCAGGCATCGGCGAGCGTGTGGAACGTATCGCCATCCGCTGGATAAGTGTCGTTCAGCCACGCGGTGAGCTCGCCGTCGAGCGGCCTGCCGGCGAGTTTCTCTGTCACGCCTGCGATCAGGCGTTGGAATTCATGTGGGGACATGCGAGCCTCCAGATCAGCGCGCACGCACGTTAATTCATGCGTGTTGTCGAGCCGTCTCCGTGACGCTGTCGAAAAATCTCGACGGCGTTTGTTATTGGATCAATATTTGGCGAAAATTAACCGTTCACTCGACCTGTGTCAAGCACTATAGTACATATATCGAAGTCATGAGGTAGCGAAACATGAATCAAAATAACACTTCCGCGCCGCTGGATGACGCCGCCAACGACGACGCAAGCCGCGCCGAGCGGGCGGAGCGCGGCGGCGAGCGCGAAGAGCGCGATCCCTTTTTGACGGCGATGGGCGAGCGCGTGCGCCTCTTGCGCGCGCGCCGCGGCATGACCCGCAAGACGCTGGCGACTGAAACCGGCTTGTCGGAGCGTCATCTGGCGAATCTGGAATCGGGCGTGGGCAACGCGTCGGTGCTGGTGCTGCGGCAGATCGCGACGACCTTGAACTGTCCGCTCGCCGAGGTGATCGGCGACGAAACCACGGCTTCCGCCGAATGGCTGCTGATCCGCGAACTGCTGCAGGGACGCGATCAGGCGGCCTTGCAGCGCGCCCGCGTGGCGCTCGCCGAAATGTTCGCGCAGGCGCCGCGCGACCCGCATCGCAAGGACCGGATTGCGTTGATCGGGCTGCGCGGCGCGGGCAAGTCGACGCTCGGACGCATGCTCGCGCAGGAGCGCAAGGTGCCGTTCGTCGAGCTGACGCGCGTGATCGAGCAACTCGCGGGCTGCCCGCCCTCGGAGATTCATTCGCTGTACGGAGCGAGCGCTTACCGGCGCTATGAACACCGCGCGCTCGAGGCGGTGATTCAGGAGCATGAGCGCGCGGTGATCGCGTCGCCGGGCGGCCTGGTGTCGGAGTCGGGCACGTTCAACGCGCTGCTGTCGCATTGCTTCACCGTGTGGCTGCAGGCCACGCCGGAAGAGCACATGCGCCGCGTGGTTGCGCAAGGCGACCTGCGGCCGATGTCGGGCAACAGGGAAGCGATGGACGACCTGAAGCGCATTCTGGCGGGCCGCGGCGAGCTGTACGGCCGCGCCGACATGAGCTTCGATACCAGCGAGAAAACCTTGGCGGACGCCTATTTGCAGTTGCGCGACCGGCTTGCTGCAAGGCTCGCGGCGGAATCCCCGGATGACGCGCGAGTGGCTTGATATGCATTGCAACGCCAGGGTTTACTAGAAAATATGCATTAAAGTGCTTTACATGGGCGTGACGATGCACTATTGTTCAAACAACAAATTTGCATCGTCCAGTCAGGAGACGCCCCATGTCCACAGCAGAAACCGCAATCGCGCCGGTCGATTACCGCACCGATCCCTCTCAGTACAAGCATTGGAAGCTGAGCTTCAACGGTCCCGTCGCGACGCTCGGCATCGATATCGCCGAGGACGGCGGAATCCGCGACGGCTACAAGCTGAAACTGAATTCGTATGACCTTGGCGTCGATATCGAACTGCACGATGCAATACAGCGGATTCGCTTCGAGCATCCCGAAGTCAAAACGGTGGTGCTCACGAGCCTGAAAGACCGTGTGTTCTGCTCGGGCGCCAACATCTTCATGCTGGGTCTCTCCACGCATGCGTGGAAGGTCAACTTCTGCAAGTTCACTAACGAGACGCGCAACGGCCTCGAAGATTCCTCGCGTTACTCCGGCCTGAAGTTTCTCGCGGCGGTGAACGGCGCATGCGCCGGCGGCGGTTATGAACTCGCGCTGGCTTGCGACGAGATCTATCTGGTGGATGACCGTTCGTCGTCGGTCTCGTTGCCGGAAGTGCCGTTGCTGGGCGTGTTGCCGGGCACCGGCGGCCTGACGCGCGTTACCGACAAACGCAAGGTGCGCCACGATCGCGCGGATATTTTTTGCACGGTGGTGGAAGGCATTCGCGGCGAGCGCGCAAAAGCATGGCGTCTCGTTGATGAAGTCGTGAAGCCGAATCAGTTCGATCAGGCGATAGAGGCGCGCGCACTTGAACTCGCTGCGCAGAGCGATCGTCCTGCGGATGCGCAAGGCGTGATGCTCACGCGTATCGAACGCACCGACCGCGAAGATGGGCTGACTTACAAGACGCTCGACGTCACGATCGATCGCGCCAAACGCATCGCGACGTTCACGGCGAAAGCCCCTCGAGCCGAACAGCCCACGCATATCGACGCAATCGTTTCAGCCGGCGCGCATTGGTGGCCGCTGCAATTCGCCCGTGAACTCGACGACGCGATCCTGTCGATGCGCACCAATGAGCTCGAAGTCGGCACGTGGGTTTTCAAAACCGAAGGCGATGCGCGCAACCTGCTCGCCGCGGACGCCACGCTCATGCAGCACAAGGATCACTGGTTCGTGCGCGAAACGATTGGCCTGTTACGCCGCACGCTGGCTCGCATCGACGTCTCGTCGCGCTCGCTTTTCGCGCTGATCGAACCGGGCTCGTGCTTTGCCGGCACCTTCGCTGAATTCGCGTTCGCCGCCGACCGCACGTATATGGCCGCACTGCCGAGCAATGAAGACGAAGAGCCGGTCATCACGCTTTCGGAAGTGAACTTCGGGCTTTATCCGATGGTGACGCACCAGTCGCGGCTCGCTCGCCGTTTCTATGAAGAAGCCGAACCGCTCGACGCAGTGCGCTCGAAAATCGGCCAGCCGATCAAACCGGCCGACGCGGAACGCCTCGGACTCGTGACCGCATCTCCCGACGATATCGACTGGGCTGACGAAATTCGCATCGCGCTCGAAGAACGCGCGGCGATGTCGCCGGACGCACTGACCGGCCTCGAAGCGAATCTGCGCTTCAACGGTCCCGAAACGATGGAGACGCGCATCTTCGGGCGTCTCACCGCGTGGCAGAACTGGATCTTCAACCGGCCGAACGCGGTGGGCGAGAAGGGTGCGCTCAAAGTGTACGGCAAGGGCAGCAAGGCGCAATTCGATGTTTCGCGCGTGTGATGCGTGCTTGAAAACTATCAAGGAACCGACCATGTCAACGATCAACTACAGCGAAAAAATTCCGAACAACGTCAACCTCGCCGACGACCGCACGCTGCAACGCGCGCTCGAACAATGGCAGCCGAATTTTCTGTCATGGTGGGGCGATATGGGCCCGGAAGGCTCGCACGGCTACGACGTGTATCTGCGCACGGCGGTGAGCGTCGATGCGGGCGGCTGGGCGCACTTCGATCACGTGAAAATGCCGGACTACCGCTGGGGCATTTTCCTGACGCCCGGCGAGCAGGACCGCAAGATCCATTTCGGCGAGCACAAGGGCGAAGCGGCTTGGCAGGACGTGCCCGGCGAGCATCGCGCGAATCTGCGCCGCATTATCGTGACGCAAGGTGATACGGAGCCGGCTTCGGTCGAGCAGCAGCGTCATTTAGGCTTGACGGCGCCTTCGATGTACGACTTGCGCAATCTCTTCCAGGTGAATGTCGAAGAAGGCCGCCACCTGTGGGCGATGGTATATCTGCTGCATCGCTACTTTGGCCGCGACGGCCGTGAGGAAGCCGAAGCATTGCTCGGCCGCCGCTCAGGCGACGACGACAATCCGCGCATTCTCGGCGCGTTCAACGAGAAAACGCCGGACTGGCTCGCGTTCTACATGTTCACGTATTTCACCGATCGCGACGGCAAGTTCCAGTTGTCGGCGCTCGCGGAGTCGGGTTTCGATCCGCTCGCGCGCACCACCAGGTTCATGTTGACCGAGGAAGCGCATCACATGTTCGTCGGCGAATCGGGTGTTTCTCGCGTGATTCAGCGCACCGCGCAGGTGATGAACGAACTGGGCACGGACGATGTCGCGAAGATTCGCGCAGCCGGCGTGATCGATCTGCCGACTATCCAGCGCTATCTGAACTTCCATTACTCGGTGACGATCGATCTGTTCGGCGCCGATCATTCATCCAACGCGGCAACGTTCTATAGCTCGGGTTTGAAGGGCCGCTATGAAGAGAACAAGCGCGACGACGATCATCAATTGAACGGCCAGAGCTACAAGCTGCTCGACGTGCAGGACGGCAAGCTGGTTGAGCGCGAAGTGCCGATGCTCAATGCAATGAACGAAGTGCTGCGCGACGATTACATCAAGGATTCGGTGGCGGGCGTGGGGCGCTGGAACAAGGTGCTCGAAAAGGCGGGCATCGATTTCCGCATGACGGTGCCGCATAAAGCGTTCAATCGCCAGATCGGCACGTTTGCCGGCACGCGCGTCTCGCCCGATGGCCGCGTGGTCAGCGAAACCGAATGGGCCGCCAACGAGGCGAAATGGCTCGCCACGCCGGAAGACCGCGCGTATGTCGCGTCGCTGATGGGCCGCGTCACGGAACCCGGCAAGTTCGCGAACTGGATCGCGCCGCCCGCGATGGGCGTGAACCGTCAGCCGGTCGATTTCGAATATGTGCGCTTTAACTGAACGCACGAGATGCATGAAATGCGCGTAGCACGCATGCGCTGCAATACATGGTGGAGGAAGTCATGAACGGCCCAGTATCGATCGAAGTCCTCAGGCAGCATCTGATCGATCCGGAAATCTGCATTCGCTGCAATACCTGCGAAGAGACTTGCCCGGTCGATGCGATCACGCACGATGAAAACAACTATGTGGTCAAGGCGGATGTCTGCAACGGCTGCATGGCGTGCGTGCCGCCGTGTCCGACCGGCGCGATCGATAACTGGCGCACGGTGTTGAAGGCCGACGCCTATCCGATCGGCGAGCAATTCACGTGGGACGTATTGCCTGAACAGAACACGATGGCGGTCCCCGCCGCAGACGAAGTGTCGGGCGATTCGGCGGCGGACGCGAGCGGTGTCGAAGTGGATACAGTGCGCGGATCGGTCGTGCCGCCGTGGTCGGCTGCGAAGCCTTACGTGAATCTCTACACGCACAAGGCGCCGACTACCGCGACGGTGGTCGGCAACTACCGGCTCACGGACGGCTCGACCGACAGCGACATTCATCACATCGTGCTCGATTTCGGTTCGATGCCGTTTCCCGTGCTGGAAGGTCAATCGATCGGCATTCTCCCGCCGGGCGCGACCGTCGATGGCCGCACGCATCACGCGCGCCAGTATTCGATTGCGAGTCCGCGCGATGGCGAACGGCCCGGCTATAACAACGTTTCGCTGACGGTCAAGCGCGTATCTCAACAGCACGGCGACGCGATCGACGGCGTGTGCTCGAACTATCTGTGCGATCTGAAGAAGGGCGACGTGGTCAACGTAATCGGCCCGTTCGGCGGCACATTCCTGATGCCGAACCATCCGAACTCGCATCTGCTGATGATCTGCACGGGCACCGGTTCAGCGCCGATGCGCGCGATGACCGAGTATCGCCGGCGGCGCCGGCTTAAAGGCGCGACCGGCAAGCTGATGCTGTTCTTCGGCGCGCGCACGAAAGAAGAATTGCCGTACTTCGGGCCGCTCACGAATCTGCCGAAGGATTTCATCGATACGAATCTGGCGTTTTCACGCACGCCGGGGCAACCCAAACGCTACGTACAGGATGTGATGCGCGAGCGCGCGGTCGATGTTGCGCACATGCTCAAGGACGACAACACGCATATCTACGTGTGTGGGTTAAAGGGCATGGAAGATGGCGTACTGCAGGCGCTCAAGGAAATCGGCGAGCAGCATCAGATGGATTGGGAAGCGCTGTGGGCGAAGTTGAAGCGGGAAGGGCGGTTGCATCTGGAGACGTATTGAATACGCTGCGAACCTCCGAAGAAGTGGTGCGATAGTGCGAGGGCTCCGCTGCTTGTGAAAAGCAGCGGGCCCTTTGCGTTTCATCGCGAAGGATCAGCGCCGTCTTCTCGCTGCCCCGGCGACACCGCCCCGCATGCCCGAATCACCAACTGCACTACTTCCTCCGTCGTCGCCTCGAACGCCTTTTGCGTCAACGCGCGCTTGCCCTTGAGCGCGCGAATCTGCGCGTCGAAGTCGGCGTAATGCTGCGTGGTCGCCCAGATCATGTACATCAGCGTCTGCGCATTCACCGGCGCGAGCAGGCCGCGCGCGATCCAGTCGTCTATTACTTTCACCCGGCTATCGAGCCATGGTTTCACGCGTTGCGTGAGGATGTCGTCCATGTGCTCGGCGCCGTGAATGATCTCGCTCGCCCACACCTTTGAGCCGAGCGGCCGGCGCCGCGACAGTTCCATTTTCGCGCGCACGTACCCGCCGATTGCTTCGACCGGATCGTCGCTGCATTCGAACGTATCCGCTGCCTTGTACCAGTCTTCGAACAGGTCTTCCAGCACGCGCCGGTACAACGCGAGCTTCGTCGGGAAGTAGTAATGCAAGTTGGCTTTTGGTAAACCCGCACGTTCCGCGATCATCGCGGTGCTGGTGCCCTCCAGCCCGCGCTCGGCGAAAACCGCCTCGGCGCACGCCAGAAGATGCGCTTCATTCGACTCGCGAATGTGCGCCTTGCGCCGCCGCAAAGGTGCGCGCGTTTCGTCATTTTCCGTGATGTCGGCAGCCACGTCGTCGTCTCTCATGTTCGCCCCGAGCGGCATGCGTGCCGCGTCGCGCTTCATTCTAGTCGTTTGGCGACGCGCGGACATGCACATTCGCCACGCGCATCCAACGGGTGCTGCAATGCAATGGCACACTTCTCGCTCTGTTTGTCACCGTACGAAAGGCATTGATTTGGCGGCCTTAATCGTCTACAACCTGTCCAACTGGACAGGATTGAGAGAGTAGGTGATGTCCCAGGGTTTGCCCTCTATATGAGAGGCGATCGAAGGTATCGAATGTGCACCGCTGCTGTGCGGCCACGCCCCAAAACTCGTCGCCAATGCACCAGTTTCATGTCGGTCCACCGAAAGGAGCGAGACGAATGGACGCAGTATCCGAAGCGCTGAAAAACGCCCCGAAGGAAGTCCCCTTGGGGGACGCCCCGAAGGAAGTCCCCTTGGGGGACGCAGAACTCGCAACGTCGATCAAGGTGGACGGCAAGCGGCTATGGGACAGCCTGATGACGATGGCGAAGATCGGCGCGACGCCCAAGGGCGGCGTCTGCCGCCTCGCGCTCACCGACCTCGACAAAGAAGGGCGCGATCTGATCGTCAGTTGGGCGAAGGAAGCGGGCTGCACGGTCAGTGTCGATCAGATGGGCAATGTGTTCATGCGCCGCGCCGGGCGCAACCCGGACGCGCTGCCGGTGATGACCGGCTCGCACGCAGACTCGCAGCCGACCGGCGGCCGTTTCGACGGCATTTACGGCGTGCTCGGCGGTCTCGAAGTGATTCGTAGTCTGAACGATAACGGCATCGAGACCGAGCATCCCGTGGAAGTGGTGATCTGGACCAACGAGGAAGGCTCGCGCTTTGCGCCGGCCATGGTCGCGTCGGGCGTGTTCGCCGGCGTGTTCACGTTGGAGTATGGCCTCTCGCGCAAGGACGTGGACGGCAAGACCATCGGCGAGGAACTGGAACGCATCGGCTATGCGGGCGATGTTCCGTGCGGTGGGCGTCGCTTGCATGCGGCTTTCGAATTGCATATCGAACAGGGGCCGATTCTCGAGGCCGAGCAGAAAACCATCGGCGTGGTGACCGACGCGCAAGGCCAGCGCTGGTATGAAATTACGCTGACGGGGCAGGAGGCGCACGCGGGCCCGACGCCGATGCCACGGCGTCGTGACGCATTGCTCGGCGCCGCGCGCGTGGTCGATCTGGTCAATCGCATCGGCCTCGATAACGCGCCGTTCGGCTGCGCGACGGTCGGCATGATGCAGGTCTATCCGAACTCGCGCAACGTGATTCCAGGTCGCGTGTTTTTCACCGTCGACTTTCGTCACCCGGACGATGCGGTGCTCGCGAAAATGGATGCCGCGCTGCGCGAAGGCGTCGCGAAGATTGCGGACGGCATTGGTCTCGAAACCGAACTCGAGCAGATCTTCTACTACGCGCCGGTCGCGTTCGACGGAGCCTGCGTGAAGTCCGTGCGCGCCGCGGCCGAACGTTTTGGCTATCCGCATCGCAACATGGTGTCCGGCGCGGGGCACGATGCCTGTTATCTGTCGCAAGTGGCGCCGACTTCGATGGTGTTCGTGCCGTGCGTCGACGGGATCAGTCATAACGAAATCGAGGACGCCACCTTCGAATGGATCGAAGCGGGCGCCAACGTGTTGCTGCACGCGATGCTCGAACGTGCGTGCGAGCCGGTTTCATAACGCATTAGCAGTAGCGGTTATTTCGTCAGCCTCACCGTAGTGCCCATAAAACACGCCGTCCCGGCTTCGCTTGAAACGCAGCCGGCAGGTACGGCTACGTCCTCACATCGAAGAAGGAACGTGTATGGCCATCAAGCAAACCGGCGACATTGCCGCCCAGCGCCTGTCGCCCGAGCAGCTCTCGTGCGAGTTCTCCGACATCGCGCCTTTGCTCGACGCGAGCGCCGCGGCCGCTGCGGCGAGCCGTTGCCACTACTGCTACGACGCGCCATGCGTGAATGCGTGTCCGACGCAGATCGACATTCCCAGCTTTATTCGCAAGATCGGCAACGGTAATCTGAAGGGCGCGGCCGTCGATATCCTGTCGGCCAATCCGATGGGGGGCATGTGCGCGCGAGTGTGCCCGACCGAGATTCTTTGCGAGGGCGCTTGCGTGCGCAACCATCAGGACGCGAAGCCGGTGGCGATCGGTGCGCTGCAACGCCATGCGACCGATTGGGCGATGGCGCGCGGCGAGGCGCTGTTCAAGCGTGCGGCTGAAACGGGCCGGCATGTCGCGGTGGTCGGTGCGGGACCGGCGGGGCTCGCATGTGCGCATCGGCTTGCTCTCGCGGGGCATGGCGTCACTCTCTTTGACGCCCGCGAGAAAGCAGGCGGCCTCAACGAATATGGCATCGCCGCGTATAAAACCGTCGACGATTTCGCGCAGCGTGAAGTGGAATGGCTGTGTTCGATCGGCGGCATCGAGATCAAACACGGAGTCGCTTTGGGGCGTGACGTCGAGCTCGACACGCTGCGCAAACACCACGACGCTGTCTTTCTCGCGATCGGCCTGACTGGCGTGCGCGCGTTGGCGATGGAAGGGGAAGACCTGAGCGGCGTGATGAACGCGGTGGATTTTATCGAACAGGTGCGCAGCGCGAGCGACCTCGGCACGGTGCCGGTAGGCCGCCGGGTCGTCGTGATCGGGGGAGGCAATACGGCGGTTGACGCTGCCGTGCAGAGCCGCAAGCTCGGCGCAACGTCCGTGACGATGGCGTACCGGCGCGGCGTCGAGTCGATGAGCGCCACCTGGGCCGAGCGCGACTTCGCGCAGACCAACGGCGTGACGCTCGTCACGCATGCAGCGCCGACGCGTTTGATCGGCGAGGGCGGCGTTGTCACAGGTGTCGAATTCGAGCGCACGTCGAGCGAAGGCGATCAGGAGCGCTTCGTGGTCGACGCCGATATGGTGCTCAAGGCGATCGGTCAAACGCTGCTGCCGGTCGGTATCGAACGGGAATTGCTGGCGCTCGACGGCAGCCGTATCGCCGTCGATGCGAGCGGGCAGACCTCGCTTGCCGGCGTGTGGGCGGGCGGCGATTGCGCGGCGACCGGCGGCATCGACCTCACGGTGCAAGCGGTGCAGGACGGCAAGATCGCCGCTGCCGCGATCGACGCGCAGTTCGCCCGCACGGCGATCAAGGCCGCGTAGTTGGCGGCGTCAAGCGACCAAAGTCACGCATCACATAGATAAAAAACAGCAGTCCCCAAGGAGCCGAACATGGCCGATCTGCGTTGTACGATTGCCGGCATCACCTCGCCGAATCCCTTCTGGCTCGCCTCCGCGCCGCCGACCGACAAAGCCTATAACGTGAACCGCGCGTTCGAAGCGGGCTGGGGCGGCGTGGTGTGGAAGACGCTCGGCCTCGACCCTCATGTCGTGAACGTCAGTTCGCGCTACGGCGCGGTGCAATGGAACGGCCAACGCATCGCCGGCCTGAACAATATCGAACTGATCACCGATCGTCCGCTCGACGTCAATCTGCGCGAGATCGCGCAAGTCAAACGCGACTGGCCCGACCGCGCGATGATCGTCTCGCTGATGGTGCCGTGCAACGAACGCGACTGGAAATGGATCTTGCCGCTCGTCGAAGACACCGGCGCCGACGCGGTCGAGTTGAATTTCGGTTGTCCGCATGGCATGAGCGAACGCGGCATGGGCGCGGCGGTCGGCCAGGTGCCCGAGTATGTCGAGATGGTCACGCGCTGGGTCAAGGAAGGCACGAAGCTTCCGTGCCTCGTGAAGCTCACGCCGAACATCAGCGACATTCGCCTCGGTTCGCGTGCGGCTTATAAAGGCGGCGCCGATGGCGTCTCGCTGATCAACACGATCAACTCGATCGTCGCCGTCGATCTCGACGCGATGTCGCCGTTGCCGATGGTCGATGGCAAAGGCACGCACGGCGGCTACTGCGGCCCGGCGGTGAAGCCGATCGCACTGAACATGGTCGCGGAAATCGCACGCGACGTGGAAACGCCGAATCTGCCGATCTCCGGCATCGGCGGCATCTCGACGTGGCGCGATGCCGCTGAATTCATTGTGCTGGGTGCGGGAAGCGTGCAGGTCTGCACGGCGGCGATGCATTACGGATTCCGTATCGTCGCCGATCTTGCCGACGGCCTCTCGAACTGGATGGACGAAAAAGGCTACGCGACGCTCGACGACATTCGCGGCCGCGCGGTGCCGAACGTCACCGACTGGAAGTACCTGAACCTCAAATACGATATCAAGGCGCGCATCGATCAGGACAAGTGCATTCAGTGCGGCCTGTGCCATATCGCCTGCGAAGACACCGCGCATCAGGCGATCACGAAAGAAAAAGATGGCGTCCGGCATTTTGAAGTGATGGACTCCGAATGTGTCGGCTGCAATCTGTGCATGCACGTATGCCCGGTGGAGCAGTGCATCACGATGGAACGCGTGGACAACGGCGAGTACGCGAACTGGACCACGCATCCGAACAATCCATCGAGAGTGACGGCGGGGGAGAGCGAAACCTCGAGCGCGGCTGAAACCGCCGAGCACGCGCATGCTCCTGCGGCAAAGGCTGCCTGAAACACGAAGTCCCTATAAAAACGAAGCGTTTGTACTGAACCTGTATTTTTCCAAAGGCCCGATGCGCCACCAGAAGCCGCGCGGGTCCCAACGATCCAGTGGAGATCTTTCGATGAAGCAGACAGCGCAACCCGTCGATCCGCAGTTCGCGGCCGGCGCGCAGGGCAGCAGTCTTTATAACGACGACCTCGCGCCTACCGGCGCCGCACAGCGCACGTGGAGGTGGTATCACTTCGCCGCGCTCTGGGTAGGCATGGTGATGAACATCGCATCGTACATGCTCGCCGCCGGTTTGACGGAAGAGGGCATGTCACCGTGGCAGGCGGTATTGACCGTGCTGCTCGGCAATCTGATCGTGCTGGTGCCGATGCTGCTGATCGGTCACGCGGGCGCGAAGCACGGCATTCCGTATGCGGTATTGGTGCGCTCTTCATTCGGCACGCAGGGTGCGAAATTGCCGGCGATGCTGCGGGCAATCGTCGCGTGCGGCTGGTATGGGATCCAGACGTGGCTCGGCGGCAGCGCGATCTATACGCTGCTGAATATTCTCACCGGCAACGCGCTGCACAGCGCGGCGTTGCCGTTTCTCGACATCTCGGTCTCGCAACTGGCGTGTTTTCTCGTGTTCTGGGCGCTGCAGATTTATTTCATCGTGCACGGCACCGATTCGATACGCTGGCTCGAAAGCTGGTCCGCGCCGATCAAGATCGTGATGTGCATCGCGCTCGTGTGGTGGGCGACCTCGAAGGCGGGCGGCCTGGGTTCGATGTTGTCGGCGCCTTCGCAATTCGTGCCGGGCGGCAAGAAAGAGGGCATGTTCTGGGCCACGTTCTGGCCAGGCCTCACTGCCATGGTCGGTTTCTGGGCGACGCTCGCGCTGAATATCCCAGACTTCACGCGCTTTGCGAAAACGCAGCGCGACCAGGTCATCGGTCAGTCGATTGGTTTGCCGGTGCCGATGGCCTTGCTCTCCGTGATTTCGGTGGTGGTGACGTCGGCCACCGTGGTGATCTACGGCAAGGCGATCTGGGATCCGATCGATCTGACGAGCCGCATGACCGGCATCGGCGTCGGCGTCGCGCTGATCATCCTGACGCTCGACACGATGTGCTGCAATCTCGCGGCGAATCTCGTCGGCCCCGCTTATGATTTTTCGAGCCTGTGGCCCAAGGGTATTTCGTATCGCGTCGGCGGCATGATTACCGCGACCATCGCGATCGTGATGATGCCGTGGAAGATTCTCGCCACCACGCAGGGCTATATCTTCACGTGGCTCGTCGGTTATTCGGCGTTGCTCGGTCCGGTGGCGGGCATTCTGATGGTCGACTATTTCCTGATTCGCGGCACACGGCTGGACCAGCGTGAGCTGTTCGACGAGCATGGCGAGTACAGCTATACGAGGGGCTGGAATATCGGTGCGGTGGTTGCGTTGGTAATCGGCGTGCTGCCGAATTTGCCGGGCTTTTTGCACACCGCATTCCCCGCAGTGTTTCCTAACGTGCCGGCGATCTTCAATACGCTTTATACGTATGCGTGGTTTGTGGGACTTGCGTTGGCGTCGATCGTATACAGCGCATGGATGAAGCTGAGCAAGGGAACGAGCGCGCGCGTGGCGAGTGCTTGAGTCGTACGAAGTAGGCAGTACGCAAACCAGAAGTTCACAAGGAGGCGGCAACATGACGACCCTGATTCGCGGCGGCACCATTATCGACGCGGAGAACACGTATCGCGCGGACGTGTTGTGCGCGGACCCGCAGGACGGCGGCACGATCCTGCAGATCGGCGCGGACCTGGAGGCGCCGGCGGGCGCGACGATCGTCGATGCGGGCGGGCAATATGTGATGCCGGGCGGCATCGATCCGCACACGCATATGGAATTGCCGTTCATGGGCACCACGGCGAGCGACGATTTCTATACGGGCACGGCCGCGGGTTTGTCGGGCGGCACCACCAGCATCATCGACTTCGTGATTCCAGGTCCGAAGCAACCGTTGATGGACGCGTTCAAGGAATGGCGCGGCTGGGCCGAGAAAGCATCGGCGGACTACGGCTTTCACGTCGCGGTGACGTGGTGGGACGAGTCGGTGTATCGCGACATGGGCACGCTGGTGCATGAGCACGGCGTGTCGAGCTTCAAGCATTTCATGGCCTACAAGAACGCGATCATGGCCGACGACGAAGTGCTGGTGAACAGCTTCTCGCGTTCGCTCGAACTGGGTGCGCTACCCACCGTGCATGCGGAGAACGGCGAACTGGTGTTCCAGTTGCAGCGTCAGTTGCTGGCGAAAGGTTTTACAGGCCCGGAGGCGCATCCGCTGTCGCGGCCGCCCGAAGTGGAGGGCGAAGCGGCCAATCGCGCGATCCGTATCGCGCAAGTGCTGGGCGTGCCAGTGTATATCGTCCACGTGTCCTCGAAGGACGCGGTCGATGCGATTGCCCGCGCACGCAGCGAAGGCTTGCGCGTGTTCGGTGAAGTGCTCCCGGGCCATCTGGTGATCGATGAGGCCGTGTACCGCGATCCCGACTGGACCCGCGCTGCCGCGCACGTGATGAGCCCGCCGTTCCGCTCTGCCGGGCATCGCGAGGCATTATGGCGCGGTCTGCAAGCAGGCCAGTTGCATACCACGGCGACTGACCATTGCGTGTTCTGCGCGTCGCAGAAGGCAATGGGCCGCGAGGACTTCACGAAAATCCCGAACGGTTGCGGCGGCGTCGAGGACCGCATGGCGGTGCTGTGGCATCACGGCGTGAATTCCGGGCGTCTCACGCCGAATGAATTCGTGCGCATCACGTCGACGAATGCCGCGCAGATCTTCAACCTGTATCCGCGTAAGGGCGCGGTCCAGGTCGGTGCGGATGCCGACCTCGTGGTGTGGGACCCCAACGCGAGCAAAACGATTTCGGTGAAGACGCATCATCAGAATGTCGACTTCAACGTTTTCGAAGGTATGACGGTGCAGGGTGTGGCGATGCATACGCTCACGCGTGGTGCGTTGGCATGGACCAACGGCGAACTGCGGGCGGTGCGTGGCGCGGGGCGCTATCTGAAGCGCCCGCCGAACCCGGCGTACTTCGAGGCGATCCGCGTGGCCAACAAGTTGAAGGAACCGCATCCCGTGGAACGGTAAACCCTTTCCAACCCGATAATGGGCGGCCCCGGCGCCGCCCGTTTTTCAATGCCGCGCATTCGCTGCGGCAGCCCCCCTCCCGCGTTTTCCCCGATGGCGCCCGGCACGGGTTCCGTGTTGCGATGCATGCCGCGTCCGCCATATCTGCTGTAAAGTTGAATTCCACGTCGCACCGGAGGTCGCCGCTGTCCGCTTAGCACGCGTGCGCATATTGATCGCAAACCTGATCCTTTGTAAAAAGGCAGACCGTTTGCTACAGTCCGCCCACTCTGCCGGGCGCGAGCGCCGGCGGGAACTGCCAAACACATAACCATGCAACCGACGTAGCAAACTTTACGGAGCCACCTGATGAAGTCGATTCGTTCCATCCTGCTGATCGCGCTGTTTCAAGCGGTGACCGTGAGCTCGGCCTCCGCCGCCGATGAACTCGCGCGGATCAAATCCGCCGGCGTGTTCAAGATCGGCACTGAAGGCACGTATGCACCTTTCACGTATCACGACGAATCCGGCAAGCTGACCGGCTTCGACGTGGAGATCGGCACGGCGATCGCGCAGCGCCTGGGCGTCAAGCCCCAATTCGTCGAAGGCAAATGGGACGGCCTGATCGCCGGTCTCGATGTGAACCGCTACGACGCGGTGATCAACGAAGTGGCCGTCACCGAGGCGCGCAAAGCCAAATACGATTTCTCGGACCCGTACATCACGTCGCATGCGGCGCTGATCGTGCGTTCGGACAACACCGCGATCAAGAATTTCGACGACCTGAAGGGCAAGAAATCGGCCAACACGCTGACCAGCAATTTCGGCAAGATCGCGGCGGCGCATGGCGCGGAAGTGATCCCCGTGCAGGGCTTCAACGAGTCGATCGATCTGCTGACCTCGGGGCGCGTGGATGCGACCGTCAACGATTCGCTGTCGTTCCTCGACTTCAAGAAGCACAAGCCGGATGCGAAGGTGAAAATTGCCGCGTTCGATACGTCGCCGGACAGCAGCGACAAGTCCGCGGTGCTGATCCGCAAGGGCAGCCCCGAGTTGCAGGCGGCGATCAACAAAGCGCTCGCCGAGATCAGGAAAGACGGCACCTACGCGAAACTCTCGCAGAAGTATTTCGGCAAGGACGTCTCCCAGTAAACGCCACCTGCGAGTCTGAATCATGCCGGCATGGTTGCATCTGATGGCGCAGTCGCTGTGGCCCTTGCTGTATGCGGGGCTCGTCTTCACCGTGCCGCTCACGTTGATATCGTTCGCGATCGGGCTCGCGCTCGCGTTCGTCGTCGCGCTGGTCCGGCTGTTCGGGCCGAAGTGGGCGATTGCGGTCGCGCGCTTTTACGTGTGGCTCTTTCGCGGCTCGCCGCTGCTCGTGCAACTGTTCGTCATTTTCTACGGATTGCCAAACGTCGGGATCGTGCTCGATCCGTTGACCGCGGCGATTATCGGCTTTTCGCTGAACGTCGGCGCGTATAACTCCGAAGTGATCCGCGGCGTGATCGAGTCGATTCCGAAAGGGCAGTGGGAGGCGGCGTATTCGATGGGGATGACGCGCGAGCAGGCACTGCGTCGCGCGATCCTGCCGCAAGCGGCGCGTGTGGCGCTGCCGCCGCTGTCGAATTCGTTTATCGCGCTGGTGAAGGACACGTCATTGGCCGCGGTGCTGACCGTGCCCGAGGTGTTTCAGGCGGCGCAGCGGATCGCGTCGGTGACTTACGAGCCGCTTATTCTTTATACCGAAGCCGCATTGGTTTATCTGGTGTTCAGTTCGGTGTTGTCGTCGGCGCAAGTCAGACTCGAGCGCAAGTTCGGCCGTCATGCACTTTTCCAGGCGGGCAACTGATGATCCGACTGGAAAAAATCGACAAGTACTTCGCCGAACATCGGGTGCTCAGCTCGGTGGATCTTCATCTCGCGTCGGGTAACGTCACGGCGCTGATCGGTCCGTCGGGCAGCGGCAAGAGCACCCTGCTGCGCTGCGTGAACCTGCTCGAAATTCCCGAGGCCGGTTCGCTCGAACTCGGCGATCAACGGCTCGAGTTCAGCCGTGAGCACAAACCTTCGCGCGAAACGGTGCTGACGATTCGCCGCCGCACGGGCATGGTGTTTCAGAACTTCCAGCTGTTTCCGCATTTGACTGTGCGGCAGAATGTGATGGAAGGCCTGCTGACCGTGCTGAAGTGGGACAAGGAAAAAGCGCGTGCACGTGCGGACGAATTGCTGGAGAAGGTCGGCATCGCGCACAAGGCGGACGCCTGGCCGTCGACGCTTTCCGGCGGGCAACAGCAGCGCGTGGCGATTGCGCGCGCGTTGGCGCCGTCGCCGGAGGTGCTGTTGTGCGATGAGCCCACGTCCGCGCTCGATCCCGGTCTCGCCGCTGAGGTCGTGGAGGTGCTCAAGCAACTCGCCACCGAAGGCATGACCATGTTGATGGCGACGCACGACTTGCGGCTCGCCGCGACGATCGCGCGTGACGTGGTGTTTCTGAATAACGGCGTGGTGGTGGAGGCCGGCCCGTCGCGCGATATTTTCATGCAACCGCGCGAGCCGGAAACCGCGCGTTTCGTGTCGACGCTGACGCACAGCCTGCCCGACGCGTGGACTGAATAGAGCGGACCTGAAGGGACATATCTGAGAGACAAGAGGATTCGCCCGGCAAGCCGTCAAGCTTGCCGGGCGAATCCTTTTGTAGCATTCAAAAAACGGGCATCAATCAGCCGCTACAGTTTTAATGACACATCAACAACGCATTCAAACCGCCACTCGCTCGGCATCATCACTCGTGGCGGCTTCAAAAAACCGCGCTTGCGCAGCGCCGTTAACCCGCGCATAAGCGCGATTCACACCGCTGATAACGGCTCGAATGGAAGCGGTCACCAGATTCGCATCGATGCCGACGCCAAATGCGCTGCCCGCAATATCATTGCCGGCCATTTCAGCAATAGCAATCGCCCTGGCGTCGGCGCCTTGGGTCAGCGCGCGCTCTTCGTAATGCTGGATCCGCACCGGCACGCCCATCGCGTGCATCAATGCGTCGAGGGGGCCGTTGCCTTCGCCATTCAGCACGCGCCGCTTGCCGTTCACGTCGACAGTGAGCTTGATTCGCGCACCATCGCCCTGTTCGGACAGGCTATGCCCGACATATCGCACGGGCGCATGGCTTTCCACGTACTCCCGCTGGAACAACGACCAGATTTGCGAAGGCGTGACTTCTTGCCCGCTGTCATCGGAAAACCGCTGCACAGCCGAGCTGAAATCCACCTGCAAGCGCCGCGGCAACACCACGCCGTAACCCTGCTCGAGCAGATACGCAATGCCGCCTTTGCCGGACTGGCTATTGACTCGAATGACCGAATCATAGGTTCGGCCGAGATCGCTCGGGTCGATCGGCATATAGGGGACTTCCCAGATCGCGTCGGGTTTCTGCACGGCAAGGCCCTTCTTGATCGCGTCCTGATGCGAGCCCGAGAAAGCGGTGAACACCAGATCGCCGACATACGGATGTCGCGGATGCACCGGCAATTGCGTGCATTCCTCCGCCGTGCGCGCGACTTCATTGATGTTCGAGAAGTCGAGTCCCGGATCGACGCCTTGGGTGTACAAATTCAACGCGAGCGTGACGAGGTCCACGTTGCCGGTGCGTTCGCCGTTGCCGAACAGGCATCCTTCGATACGATCCGCGCCTGCCATGACAGCGAGCTCGGCAGCCGCCACCGCGGTGCCGCGGTCATTGTGCGGATGCACCGACACGATCAACGAATCGCGGCGCGCGAGATTGCGATGCATCCATTCGATCTGATCGGCGTAGACGTTCGGCGTCGACATTTCGACGGTGGCGGGGAGGTTGACGATCGCTTTGTGTTCCGGCGTTGGTTGCCAGATGTCGAACACGGCGTCGCACACTTCCTTCGCGAATTCGAGTTCGGTGCCGCTGAACACTTCGGGGCTGTATTGCAGCGTGAAGTGCGTCTCCGGCGTGGCGTCGGCGAGACGCTTCATCGTGCGTGCGGCGTTTTGCGCGAGCTCCTTCACGCCGCTCTTTTCGAGGCCGAACACGATGCGGCGGAATTCCGGCGCCGTTGCGTTGTACAGGTGGACGATCGCGCGCGGCACGCCACGCAAGGACTCGAAGGTGCGCTCGATCAGATCGTCGCGCGCTTGCGTCAGCACTTCGATCGTGACGTCGTCGGGAATGTGGCCGCCTTCGATCAACTCGCGCACGAAATTGAAATCGGTTTGCGACGCGGACGGAAACGCGACTTCGATTTCCTTGAAGCCGATCTGCACCAGCGTCTTGAACATGCGCATCTTGCGCTGCGCGTTCATCGGCTCGAACAACGCCTGATTGCCGTCGCGCAGGTCGGTGCTCATCCAGATGGGCGCACGCGTGATGCTGCGCGACGGCCACTGACGGTCCGTCAAATTGATCGGCTTGAACGCGTGGTATTTGGTAGCGGGGTTCTTCAACATTTTCATCATCCGTGGGTTCGACAAGCGGGTGGTCGACCGGACGACGAAAAGACAAAGCATGGCCGCCGGTCGGAAACCGGGGCTGGGTCAGTTACTGGGGAATCAAGCGGTGCTTCGGTGTATCAGATGGAAGCGCGCAGCAGCAGACCTAGCCCGGTGGAGCGGGCTAGTAGTAGCGATAGGGTGGTCTGGGCGCGGTACATAGTGCGCAATGGGAACATATTATCGAGACGGCGTCAAGCGCCGTCTCGATCAATGCGCCGGTTTCACGAAGCGCAAGGTCATGCGGTCCGATTCGCCGATTGCCGCGAATTTCGCCCGGTCGAGGTCGCCGCCTTCGTAGGTCGGCGGCAGCGACCACACGCCGTGCGGATAGTTTTTCGTGTCGCGCGAATTGCCGTTCGCCTCGCTTTGGCCGATCAATTCGAAGCCCGCCGCGCGCGCATGGTCGATTACATAGGTTTCGGTGACGTAACCGGTGTCGATGGTCTGTTGCAACGAGGTGCCCGGCGCCGCGCGATGTTCCTCGACGCCGAGAATGCCGCCGGGCTTGAGCGCCGCGTAAAAGGCGCGCAGGTTCGCGTCGATCTGGCCGTCCTTGATCCAGTTGTGGATGTTGCGGAAGGTCAGCACGCGGTCGACGCCGGCATCGGCCGGAAAGCCGCTGAACCGGCCCGCTTGCAGCGTGCCGACCGCGACCTTGCCGTAGACCGCGGGCGTGGCCGCCAACTTGCGCGCGAACGCGGCGCGGCCGGCTTGTGCCTCAGCCGACGGCGACGCCTCTGGGCCGTCGTATTGGGCCTCGTAGAGCTTGCCGTGGTCGCGCAGATAGGGCGCGAGTATCTCCGTGTACCAGCCGCCTCCCGGCGCGATTTCCAGCACGGTTTGCGACGGCGCGAGCTCGAAGAATTGCAGCGTCTCCTTCGGATGGCGGTAGACGTCGCGGGCGCGGGCCTTGTCGCCGCGCTGCGGTCCGGAAATAGCGGTGTCGAGCAAGGCTGGATCGGCGGATGTGGAAAAAGTCGATGCAACCGGGCCGGCGCAAGCTGCCAGCAACAGCGCTGCGCTCAGTGCCGCGAACGTGGCGCGCAGCGCGTGGGCGTGGGGGTGGGTGGTCATGACGTTCATTATCGGACGCGAGCCGCGCGGAAAGAAATCAGCAATCGATATAACGATATGCGGTCACTGAACTTGCGTTGCGTTTACGGCTGCCGTTGCCTCTGTGGCGAGGGCGAGCCAATCAGTCGCCACATCGCGCCGGCGCATCAAGGCAGTCGCCGCGCTGCGATGCCGATCAGCCGGTCCGTAAGCTACAATTGCCGACGGCTTGAATAACGGAACATCAATGAAGATTCGGATTCTCTCTATCGCCTGCGTGACGACCGCTGCCGCGCTGCTGGCGGCCTGCACGACCGTCTACAAGAACACGGATGCGTGCGAGCAGTTGATGCGAAGCAAGCTGGCTGAGAAGTCGTCGGATACGCTGAAGACCGCCCATCGGGGCGCCGGCATCGACGGCTCGCGCGTGGTGGTCGAAGGGTCGATCGAGCATGTCATGACGGCTTCGGAAGTGGGGGCCGCATCGGCGGCGTCCGCGGCTGCTTCGTCCGCGCGTGTGGCGGCCGGGCCGAGCTCGGCGTCGGGTGTACGCGGGGTGTCGGCGGCGTCTTCAGCGTCGGCGGCGTCCGCTGCGGGCGCATCGGGCGCCGAAGCGCTGTCGCTCAAACCTGCCAAGCCGAAAAAGGTCGTGCTGCCGGCGGCCGCCGAATGCACGTTCCACGGTTCGGCGCTGAACGCATTCAGTTGGCTTGCGCCGGCCAAGCTGGCCGCGCCGGTTGATGAGGACGACAGCGCCGCCACGCAGTAGTGTTTCCTGTTGCGCTTGCCGCGCAAGCAAGCGCTCCGCCTAAAAAAAACGCTTCAAGCAGATCATGCCGCGCTCGATATGCACGGCATGATTCCACTAGCGTGAACTGAACCTCAAGCCATCACCTCCGCGCGGTGGCTTTTGTTTTTGTTTTCGCGCATCAGCTTCAGCACGCTTTCGCCGAATGCCTGCGGCCGTCCTTCAAAGCAACGCTCCACGGCGTGCGTGTCGATCAGCCGCTGCCGCAATGCGGTGCGTTCATCATGCCCCTCGATCATTCGCAGGGCCGCGGCGATGTAATCCTCGACGCTGTCTGTCGTGGCCCACGACGGCATGCCCGTGCGCTCGAACAGCGCGCCGTCGATCCGTTCGAACACTTCCGGACCGCGCTTGCACACGCCGGGCAAACCGAGCGTGAGCGCGTCGACAATGCCGTTGGTATTGCCGAACGGAAACGGGCTGAGAAACAGATCGGATCGATTGACGCGCGTCAGATAATCCGCGTAATCATGAAAGCCGTGCACGACGGCGCGCGGCAGCACGCGGCCGATCACGTCGCGCATCCGGTTGAGCTGCAAGCCGGACGGCACGCCGCTCATGAAGTGAAACTCGACCGGCGTGGCGGCGCGCTCGCTGATCTCACGGCATGTATCGAGAAAGACGGGATTGAGCTTCATCGCGCTTGCCGTGATGATCACCTCGACAATCTCGCGGGGCGGCGGAATCTGCGCGACGATGTCCGGCAGCGACACGGACGGACGGTACGGCTGGCCGTCTTTCGGCAGCATCATCAGGCGTTCGCTGAAGCAGGCCGGGTCGCCCACGTAGTCTTCCTCGACGCTGATGTAGTCGATCTTGTCGGAATGCGTGGTGGCCGGGTGGCCGAGCCCGGCGATCTGCAACGGCGCAACCCGCAGGTTCGACATGAACACGGTCAGCACGAACATGCCCACGCTCGGCATATACAGTACGTCCGGCTTTTCGGCCTCGGCAAAGTCGCGGATCGTTCGCAAGCATTCGCCGATGTAGTCCGGGTCCTCGAGCTCGATGAAGCGATCGAAAACCGCTCGCCCGATGTCATCAATGGCGTAGCCGAAGCCGAAGCCCACCACCTCGAAATGCTCGCGCGCGGCCTCGATCGTGCGCGAGTGCGTGCGGTAGATCGAATGGGCGCCGCCGAACCACTCCAGCACGACGATCATCAGCGGTTTCTTGCCGTGCCGTGCCCCGTTCTTCGCGGGCGACGGCTTCGGCGCCGGAAGGTCGGTCAGACCCAGCTGGTCCAGCTTGCGGCGCACCAGCACGTTGATGTCGCGTTTGATCGCATGACGACGCGGCGTATTCGCGTAGCTGCAGAACATATACGCGTTATGCAGCAAGGCCGTGGGCAGGTCGTCGAGGTCGTCGATTTGCCGCAGCTTGCCGGGCAGCCATTCCATCAGTGCTTCACGCTTGATGTGCGCGCTCGCAGAGCCCTTGAAGATCGGCGCCAGCAGGACCAGGGCAAGACTGGCGGCGAGCTTTTTGTCGTACGCCCACAGCGCGGCGAAGTTCAGTTCCAGTTCCGAGTCGGTCGAATAAAGCACGCATAGCTTTTCGATGAAATTGTCGCCGGCGAAAAACTCCGTGTTGTCCGGGCCGCGCGGATTCAGGTGGCAGGTAACGTGGTCCGCCGTGCCGAACGCGGTGGCCGAGAACACGACGCCGACCCATTCATGGAGCGTGAGAAACAACCTGAAGCACTCGTCCGGCAGTCTGAATCCGGGGTCCGCAAACAATGTGGAAGCCGCGCTCGCAAGGCGCGTGCAGAAGCGCGTACGCTGCTCGGCGGGAGACAGGTCGGCGATGCCCGAGGCGAGAAAGCTCTGGTCCAGCTTGCCGCGCTTGTGCTGAAGCAGCGCAAGCGCAGAAAGGAGTTGCAGCGAGGCTTTGACATGCTGTCGCGTGTAAACGAGCTGCTCAAAGTGATCGAGCGAAAAGGTGGCTTCTTCCATTGTTTGAGTATTCTAGGATGTGTACGACTAATCATCATGAAAAGACGGTTGGTCGCAAACCTGCGATTTTGCCAGCTGATATCGATCAATTTTGGGCGATGCGCGAATTTGGGAATTTTCCACGTTAAAAAGAAACCCGTGTTCAGAACGCGTAATACGGACCCGGCCCGGCCGACGTCACGCGCGATGCGATCGCGGTGTAGACACGCCGTCCGAAGAAAAACGGCAAGCCCCAGCCGAAACCGCTGCTGGCAATGCCGGCCAGGTTGTTGAAGGCGTTGTTCGGCGACGCGAACAGTGCGCCCGAGTTGCCGATTGCAAACGACACGGCGGTCGCCGCGCCATCCACACCGGCGATCGCGGCGCTCGCGGTTTGGGTCGAACCTGGGCAGTACCAGTAGCCGCACTGCGGCAACTGCGTATTGCGAAAAAAGAGACCGTTCGAGCCGCTGTCGATGTAGCTTTGCGAGTACGTCTGGCCGCCGCTCGTGGTGGCCACATAGCCCGTCTGCGAATTCGCCTTGACGACGGTCGCGCCGCCTAGCGTGTTGTTCGCCTGGGTGCCGATGCCGAAGATCATCGAGCCTGACACGCTGGATGCGCCCGCGTCGGGTATCGCCGGCAGATCGATCACGACGCCGTTGTTGTCGAGGGCGAAGCGGCTGACCGGATTGGTCACCTGCTGCGCAAGGGCTTGCGCGCTCGCGAGGCACGCGCCGCCCGCGTTGCAACTGTAATACCAGCGCGGCAACGCGCTATTGACGCAGCCGCCGCCGCAGTCGGTCGCGAACAGGCCGACGCCGAGAATGCCGTTGGAGCGCAGGCCGTTGACCGTCATCATCGCCCGGCCCGAGCCCGTGCAGTCGGTCGGCACGGTGGGCAGCGCCGGATCGGCGATCAACTGGATCGGAATCGACTCGGCCAGTTGGCCGGCCATGCGCACGTCCGCGCTGCGCACCGCACCCCACGTGTAGCCGCCGCCGAACACCGCGCACTCGCCCGAGACCCCGCCGCCCGAAGGCACCGCCGGGAGCGGCAGCGTCGCCGGCAACGCGGAGGCAAGGATTCGCAAGCCGTGCGAGCCGGTGTCGACCTGGATGTTATCGACGGTCGCGCAGTTGCCGGTGCCGGTGCCGGGCTGGCAGACGGTGACGCTCGTCGTCAGCATGTTGCGCGTGAGGAGCGGCGCGGTGGTGACCATGATCGGCTGGACGTTGGGCACGTTCGACTGCGGCACGGACGTGCTCGTGCCGGAGGCCGGGGACGGCGCCGCGGCTCCCGGCGCGCTGGCGCCGCCGGGGCTGCTGGCCGGGGCGGCGCCGCCGGACGTGGAAGAGGCGGGCGTGCTGCCGCCGCTACCGCCGCCGCCGCAACCGGCGAGTGCGGCGCAGACGAGGAGCGGGGCGCTGACGTGAAAGAAGGTCTTCATGGCGTGGTGGGCGGTCGATCGTCGAGGCGGTTTTTGGATGGCTTATATGCTTCAGCGGAAATCGTCGGCGGTGATGCCGGGCGGCAAGGCCGCGGGCAGCCACGCGCGTCCCACGTAGCCGCGCATCGGGCCGCCCGATTCGACGATCACGTCCGGCCGCACCACGCGCGAGGCGTGCAGATTGCCGTCCGGCGGCAGCGCGGCGGCGCCGCTGCGGTACGAGTCGGCGTACTTGCCGAGCAGCGCGTGCAGATCCGGCATGGTTGGGCCTTCCCACGCGTAGGCGATGATCTGGCCGGTGTTGGTTGCGTACTCGTTGATGGTCGTGTTGCCGGCGTCGGTCAGCGTGCGCAGGCGCAGCGCGCCGTTCAGCAGCGTTTTCGGCTCCGCCCCGCTGGAATTTGCGTCTACGGGCATCGCGCCGCCCAATTCGGCGCGCGCGTTGGCGCTGGCGCACAACACGATGAGCGCCATCGCTGAAGCCGAGAAGACCGGTGAAAAACAGGGATTTGGCATGGATGTCCGTCTCGCGATTGGGGGCGTCGAAGTCTTATTGAGATGTCCATTTCAAGATAACACTCAGGTTTCCTGATCGTTATCTGACGCGGTGTTCCGCGCTTTGAGCAATCCCAAAAATGCCACGCCACGTGAGCGGAAAGTGTCTTTTAAAACAATGTTCTGACAGAAAATCGGATGCGTCTGACAGACGATTGGGAAATGTTGTTAATTGTTAAATGTGTCGCGCGACGGGCGCTTCAGGGAGAGTGCAGCGGGGTCTTTTTTCTCGAACGGCCGGCTCGCCGGGAGGGATAATTCCGCGCTCTTCAGATGGCTCGCCGCGGTGGCTTCGGCGCGCGTCACACGCCGCCCAATTCACGCGTAAACCCCGGTTTTTGCACACGGCTCGCCGGGATCGGTAAAATGTTGGGTTGATCCACGGAAACTTGCCGTGGCGTAGCGGAAGGATTCCCCGAACATGACTGATCTTCGTCTTACCAAGCGGTTTGCAGTAATGCTGATGGCAGGCGGGCTGGTCGCCGGCTGCGGCACCTCGTCGCCGACCAAAATCGACTACAAGAGCGACTCGAAATCCAAGCAGGTGTCACTTGCCGTACCGCCGAACATGATCGATGAGACGCCCGATCAGCGTTCCTTGCCCCCGCAAGGCGGCGAAACCTCGTTGTCCGCGCTCAAGCAGGTCCAGGCGCAAGCGCCGGCGGCCAATTCCGTGGTTGTCGTGCCGCCGGTCAAGGGCATGCATATCCAGCGCGACGGCACCGAAAGCTGGCTCGTGATCGACAGCAAGGCGCCCGCCCAGGCGTGGCCGCAGATCCGCCGCTTCTGGCAGGAACAGGGCTTCCTGCTGGTGGTCGATCAGCGCGACAAGGGCGTGATGGAAACAGACTGGAACGAAACGCACGCGCAGATCAACGACGGCCTGATCCGCAGCACGCTGTCCAAGGCGATGGGCAACAGCTACGTCACCTCGGAGCGCAACAAGTACCGCACGCGTCTCGAACCCGCGCCGAACGGCGGCACCTATGTGTTCGTCAGCCAGAAGGGCATGCGCGAGGCGCTCACCGGCACGAATAACGATTCGAGCAAGTGGGAACCCAAGCCGAACGATCCGGGCCTCGAACAGGAGTACCTGAAGCGGCTGATGGCGGCGCTCGCGCTGGCTGATTCGCGTGCGCAAGGGGGCGATGCCCAAAGCGCCGACGTCTCGCCGGCCGGCGCGCAAACCGCGCCGAACGCGGCTACGGCGGGTGCGAAGTCGGCGGCCGCGGCCACGGCGGCGCAGAACGTCGCGCTGTCGGCGCAGCAGCCCGTGCCGGATGCGGACTCGGCGAACGGTCCGTCGCAGCTCTCCTCCAACGAGCTGACGCTCGGCGAGCCGTACGACCGGGCGTGGCTGCGCGTGGGCCTCGCGCTCGATCGCAGCAACTTCACCGTCGACGATCGCGATCTGACCCGTGGCTTGTATTTCGTGCGCTACGTCGATCCGAAGGACATGACGTCGGCGGAACAGGGCTTCTGGAGCCAGGTCTTCCACGGCAAGAAGGAGAAAGTGGCCAGGCAGTATCTCGTGAACGTGCGCGCGATCACGCCTAACGAGACCCGCGTGGCCGTGGTTAACGACAAGGGCAATGTCGAGGAAGGCCCGCAGGCCAAGCAGATCATGAGTCTGATGGCCGATCAGTTGCGCTGAGCGAAGCCGCCGCAGGCAAACGCGCCTGAATGAAAGAAAACCCGCCCGGATGCGTTCCGGGCGGGTTTTTTTATGCCCGCCTTTTGGGGCGCTTGCGCGGGAAAAGCGAATTCGGTCCGCATGCCGCGGTGCCGCGTTATGAAGCATAGCCATCGCGCGAGACCCGGCGCACGGCTCAGCCGTCTGAAGCCGCCTGTCACGGCATGCCACGCGTTGCCGCGCGTAACGTGACGTTACCCCGGTGACGTAACTCGCCAATGCTCTCGGCCAACCATCGCAGGTGGCTGTCGTTCGCGCATTATTCCAATAGCAATCAAAGGCTTGCGATAGTTTTCCTCACAGACCCGATAATTGGCACGCAAGCTGCTTAAAGACTCATGGGGCCGGATTGCTCTACCTGACCGGAGTGGCGGCGGGCGCTCCGATTAGCGATTTTCCGATGATTCCAGCACCGCCTGAAGAACCGGTGCTAGCCCGATGACGGCCTGCGCGTGCGCGGCCTCGGTGGCCCCGTCGCCTATCCTCGTAGGGCGACGGTTTCGCCCGCACTCCGGTGGAGTGCGGGCTATTTTTTGAATGCTTTGAATTACCCGCGGCGAGCAGGGACGGCCGGACCGCCCGGTGGATGAAGGCAGTGGCGACGCCGGACCGCGTCGCGCGAAACGCTGTTCAGGTGTCGGCGCGCCGTGTCCCGATCCACGGCAGACGCTTGATCACGCCGGTGGCGAGAGCGGTGCCCACGAGAATCACTCCGCAGCCTTCCAGCATGCCCGGCGACACGCTTTCGCCGAGAAACAGCGCACCCCACAAAATACCGAAGATCGGAATGACGAAGGTCACCGTGATCGCGCGCGCCGGCCCGGCTACCGCGATCAGATGGAAGAACAGCATGTAGGCGACGCCCGTACACGCGACACCGAGCGCGATCACCGCGCCCCACGCCTGCAGCGAGACCGGCGCGGCCGGCCAGTAGATGACGGCGAGGGGCAGCAATACGACGGTCGCGCCGGTCATCGTGCCGGTAGCGACGGTCAGCGCGTCGACGCCGGTCAGGTGCCGCTTCGTGTAATTGGCGGCGATGCCGTACAGCAAGGTCGCGCCGAGCGCCGCGCCGGCCGCCAGCGCGGTGGTGAGCGGTGTGGCGGTCGAGCCGTTCGGCGTGGCGATTTGATCCCAGACCAGCATCAATACGCCGAGAAATCCGATCACGAGTCCGAGCGTGCGCAGCGCGCTCAGGCGATCACGCAACCAGAGAAAGGCGACCAGCGCGCCCCAGAGCGGCGTGGTCGCATTGATCACGGACGTGACGCCCGCCGACAGCGTCAGTTCGGCATAGGCGAACAGGCAGAACGGCGCCGCCGAATTGAGGATGCCGACCACCAGCAGCGGAAAGGCACGGGTGCGCAGGATCGTCGCCGATTGAGCCAGCGGACGCCGCGCGATCAGCACGATTGCGAGAAAGACCGCGCCGATGCCGACGCGCAGCGCCATCAACGGTGCGACGCCGAAGTCGGTCACGCCGACGCGGATGAACAGAAACGATGCGCCCCAGAGGGCGGCCAGAATAAGCAACTGCAGCAGGTTTTTAGTATTCATCGAGGTGGCGCCACGCGCGGTTGAGTCGAGACGACAGTGCATCGTAGCAGCGCGATCGCGCGAAACGTTTCATGCTGGAATGAAACGGCAAGATTCGGGGGATGAAAGGCGTCTGATAGACATCATCGTAAGCTCCGCCGCGGACGCGCGCCAAGCGAGCAATTTTCACGCTGATGTGAGAAAAATTGCGATGACGGTGGTGCGGCGGAAAAGCACTTGGCAGGCGTGGCGGATAGGGCGCCGGAAGAGCGTGAATTATTTTGCGGCAACGCGGCGTCCGGCAACGCAGCGAGGCAACACCACACCTCAATGCGGAATCATCCCCTGCAGGAAGTTCTGCTGCAGCCATACCAGCACCCCCAGCAGCACCGTCAACAGAATCGAATGCTTGAAGGTCTTCGCAAAGACCACCCCTTCCTTGCCTTTGAGTTCGGTCGTCGCGACGCCGGTCGAGATGTTTTGCGGCGAGATCATCTTGCCCATCACGCCGCCCGACGAATTGGTCGCCGCCATCAGAATCGGGTTGAGATTCAACTGGTTGGCCGCCACCACCTGCAGGTTGCCGAACAGCGCATTGCCCGACGTATCGCTGCCGGACAGGAACACCGCGACCCAGCCGAGGAATGCCGACACCAGCGGAAAGAACGGTCCCACCGACGCCACGCCCAGCCCGAGCGTATAGGTGAGCCCCGAGTAGTTCATCAGATACGCGAGCCCGACGATGGTCGCCACCGTCAGGATGGCGATGCGCGTCTGAACCCACGTGTCGGCAATGGCCGCGCCGAATTCACGTGCGCCCAGTCCCACCACGAACGTCGTAATGAGCGCGGCCGCCAGAATGGCCGTGCCGGTCGCGAGCGGCTGAAAGTCCCACACCGCGCCGTACGGCGTGTTGTACAACGTGATGAACACCGCTTTGTCGAGCCCCGGCCACGGCACCTTCACGTCGCCGATCAGGAAGATCTTCGCGATGGTCCAGACGATCACGACCACCGACACGATGATCCACGGATACCAGCCCTGGCCGCCGCTGACCTTGCCGCGCACCTCGCCGACGCGGTCGATGTCGACGGCGAACTTCGGATCCGCGGCGGGTTTCCACAAGCGCAGAAAGGCGATCGTGAGAATCAGCGACACCATCGACGACAACACGTCGGTCAGGCTGTAGTTCACGTAATTCGACGCCACGAACTGCGTGAGCGCGAAGCTCGCACCCGACACCAGCAGCACCGGCCACACGCGCAGCATGTTGCGAAAGCCCGCATACGCGCCGATCACATAGAACGGCAGCAGGAAGGCGAAGAACGGCAACTGCCGCCCGACCATCCTCGCGAGCGATTCGGCGGGCAGGTGCGTGACCGCGCCGAGCACCGTGATCGGCACGCCGAGCGCGCCGAACGCGACCGGCGCGGTGTTGAAGATCAGCGTGAAGGTGAGCGCCTCGAGCGTGGGAAAGCCGAGCAGGATCAGCAGCGAACTGGTGATGGCGACCGGCGTGCCGAAGCCGGAAATCCCCTCGAGCAACGCGCCGAACGAAAAGCCGATCACGACCAGCACGACGCGCCGGTCGTTCGGCAGGTTGTCGATCATCCACATGCGAAAGGCCGCGAAGCGGCCCGAGCGCTGCGAGACGTTGTAGAGCAGGATCGCCGTGAACACGATCCACATCACCGGCCAGCACGCGAACACCGCGCCGGCGACGACCGAATCGAGCGCGAGGCCCACGGGAAACCGCCAGACGAAGATCGCGACGACGAGGCCGACGATCAGCCCCGCGAGCGACGCCTGCCATGCCGGCCGCCGGGCCCAGCCGAGCAGGAGCAGCACGGCGATGATCGGCAACGCCGCGACGAGGAACGAGGGCAACAGCGAATTATCGACGGGGGTCAGTAGTTGGTGAAACATACGTCTCCTTCGTTGTATTCGAACTCGACGCGGGACTACGCACTACGGGGCGCGTCGCTGGGGGAACGGATGGCGTCGGCGGCGCGTGCGAGATGCATCGGGCCGTTTTTTAAACGGATACTGCATGTGGCTTTCCAAGCATAGAACCCGATCGCGGCGCGTCAAGAAGAGAAACTGCCGGAGCATGAGAAAGCGCCCGTTTAGACCGCACGGCAGCAGTGAGCCTGTAATGTCCCAGTGAGGCCCAAGCGAGGTTCAAGTCAGGTTTAAGTGGGGTTTAAGTAAGATTCACGCCAGATGAAAATACGGCGCGGCGCGTCGAAACGCGCCGCGCCGTATCGTGCAGTGCAGTCGTTCAGTGATGGTAGCCGTGTCCGCCGCCATGACCACCCCAACCCCAGCCGAAACCGATCGACAGCGAAGGCCCATACCAGCCCGGGTAGCCGTAACCGTAATAGGCCGGATACGCGGGATACACAGGCGGCGGATAGTAGGCGGGATAAGCCGGCGCGACATACACGGGCGGCTGGGCGACCACATACGCGGGTGGGGAGTTTTGTGATCCCGCTTGCGCCTGTTGCGCCGACGGACCTTGTTGCTGCTGGCTGGCCGAGTCGCCGGCAGTGCCGAGCGGCACTTCGCGTTGCGTCACCGTGGCGGGCACTGTCGCGTAGTACGGGTAGTAGCCTGGATAGTAGCCGTAAGGGTAATAGCAACCGGACAGCGTGAGCACGCACGCGGCGCCGCTGAGCACGAGCCCCGTTCGTGAAAGACGTGGCGAGCCGCGCGGCCGCCGCTGGCCGATCGCACCGAGAGAGTTGATGACGCGGGACTTCATGACGCGCTCCTGGTTTGCATCCGACGCCGCCGTTCGGGGCGTAACGTCATGAGCTTACGCCGCCAGGGCGCTGACTGGATTGCAAAACCGTAACGGCTTATTTCGCCTCATTGCAGAGCGATTTTTCGAAGTGGCTCGACTGGAGACCGTCGTCTCCTCAGAGACGATCGCAGTCAAGCCATACGCGGGCGGATTTCGGCCCAACCCGCGTTCAATTCATACCGTTGCGCGACCCTCGAGCGTCACTCACTTGCCAACCTGGTTCCCAATGACGCCGCCGACCGCCGCGCCACCCAGCGTCGACAGCGCATTGCCTCCGATCGCCGCGCCCGCGGCGCCGCCCACGCCCGCGCCGATTGCCGTATCCCGTTGCCGCGTGGTCATGCCTTCACATGCAGTAAGACTTGCGACCACAGCGACGATGGTCGCGAGGGTGCCGATCTGACGAATCGATTTCATGATGCTTACTCCCCTGACTGAGGCTCGAAATGGATTTCGAAGCCGTTATTCGGAATGGACGGTTCTCACCCGTCCTTGCATTTGATCTTATCGCCGCAGCCGGTATCCAGATGTGTGCGCTTGTCAGCGGATTGTCGGTTTCGTAATCAAATGTTTCCCCAAGTCCAGCATTCCGCGTGCCTGGGGCGCGCGCAAATGCAAAAGCCCGCCAGCGGCGGGCTTCGATGCCGCAATGCAGTGCTTCGGCGGATCGAGCGGCGCGCGTACGCGCCGCTCGATCCGTTGTCCGAACCTTACTGCCGCTGATAAATCTCAGCGCCTTTCTTCATGAACTCGATCGACTTCACTTCCATGCCTTTCTTCAGTGCTTCGTCGTCGGTCACACCTTGTTGCGCCGCGAATTCGCGCACGTCCTGCGTGATCTTCATCGAGCAGAAGTGCGGGCCGCACATCGAACAGAAGTGCGCGACCTTGGCCGAATCCTTCGGCAGCGTTTCGTCGTGGAATTCGCGCGCCTTGTCCGGATCGAGACCGAGATTGAACTGGTCTTCCCAGCGGAATTCGAAACGTGCCTTCGACAACGCATTGTCACGCACCTGCGCGCCCGGATGGCCCTTCGCCAGATCGGCGGCGTGCGCGGCGAGCTTGTACGTGATGATGCCGGTCTTCACGTCGTCCTTGTTCGGCAGCCCGAGGTGCTCCTTCGGCGTGACGTAGCACAGCATGGCGGTGCCGAACCAGCCGATCATCGCCGCTCCGATGCCCGACGTGATGTGGTCGTAGCCGGGGGCGATGTCGGTGGTCAGCGGTCCGAGCGTGTAGAACGGCGCTTCGTCGCACCATTCCAGTTGCAGGTCCATGTTCTCCTTGATCAACTGCATCGGCACGTGGCCGGGGCCTTCGATCATCGTCTGCACGTCGTGCTTCCACGCGATCTGCGTGAGTTCGCCGAGCGTCTTCAGTTCGCCGAGTTGCGCTTCGTCGTTCGCGTCGTAGATCGAACCGGGACGCAGGCCGTCGCCGAGCGAGAAGGCCACGTCATATGCCTTCATGATTTCGCAGATGTCTTCGAAGTGCTCGTACAGGAAGCTTTCCTTGTGGTGAGCCAGGCACCACTTCGCCATGATCGAGCCGCCGCGCGAGACGATGCCCGTCATGCGCCTGGCCGTGAGCGGCACGTATTGCAGACGCACGCCCGCGTGGATCGTGAAGTAGTCGACGCCTTGTTCGGCCTGTTCGATCAGCGTGTCGCGGAAGATTTCCCACGTCAGGTCTTCGGCCTTGCCGTTGACCTTTTCCAGCGCCTGATAGATCGGCACCGTGCCGATCGGCACCGGCGAGTTGCGGATGATCCACTCGCGCGTTTCATGAATGTGCTTGCCCGTGGAGAGATCCATCACCGTATCGCCACCCCAGCGGATCGCCCACGTCATCTTGTCGACTTCCTCACCGATCGAGGACGTTACCGCCGAATTGCCGATGTTGGCGTTCACCTTCACGAGGAAGTTGCGGCCGATGATCATCGGCTCGCTTTCCGGGTGATTGATGTTGTTCGGAATGATCGCGCGGCCCCGGGCGACTTCCTCGCGCACGAATTCCGGCGTGATTTCCTTCAGACCATCGGGACCGAACGCGCTCGCGCCGAACGCCTGGCCCGGATGCTGACGGCCCATCATCGCGGCGAGTTTTTCACCGTTCGGGCCGCTCGTCTTCAGGCTTTCCAGGTACGCGGCGCGTTGCTGGTTCTCGCGAATCGCGATGTATTCCATTTCCGGCGTGATGATGCCGCGACGCGCGTAGTGCATCTGCGAGACGTTGGCGCCCGCCTTGGCGCGGCGCGGCGTGCGGTGCAGGCCCTGGAAGCGCAGCTCGGCGGTGGCGGGATCGGCGGCGCGTTCGCGGCTGAAGTCGCTCGAGAGGCCGGTTAGCGCTTCGGTGTCGCCGCGCTCTTCGATCCAGCGCTGACGCAGCGCCGGCAGACCCGCGCGAATGTCGATCCCGGCGTCTGGATCGGAGTAGGGGCCCGACGTATCGTAGACGTAGACCGGCGGATTCTTCTCGCCGCCGAAACTGTCCGGCGTGTCGGCCTGGGAGATTTCACGCATCGGCACGCGGATGTCGGGTTGCGAGCCGGTGACGTAGACCTTGCGTGAATTCGGCAGCGGAGCGACAGCGGCGGCATCGACGTGGGCGTCGGCGGAAAGGAACTTCGGATTGGCGTTCATGCAGTATCTCCTGTGTCGACCAGAGTTGGCGCTTTAGCGTCTACTCCGGTCCCATGCAAAGCAATGTGGGGCCGCTAAGCAGGAGACGAGATGAATGTCGTCGGAAATCGCGAGAGATGAAACCAGACCAGGTGCGAAATCCGTACGCTTCCCTGCGCTGGCATTATCCAGATCAGGTTCAAAGGGTATTTCTCACCCACGCAACACGGACTCCAACCTCCGTGCGACGCAGGACCCCCGCGTTAGCAGCGCACACGATACACCGCGCGGGCGCCGCTTGGCAACCCGTCTCGAAAATTCGAATGGCAGATGGAACGCCGGTCAGCCGCGCACTATGCTTGTATGGAGGGGCATGCCGGGCATGCCGCGGCGCAACAGCTTCAGGTTGCGCGCGGGTCGTGCTTACAGCGTGAAATCGTCGGCGGCTTCCGGTTGAAACAGGATCTTTTCGAGCTTCAGCACTTTCTGCGTGCCGCTGGGCGGCGTGAAACTGATGCGTTCGCCGCGCCTGGCGCCGAGCAAGGCGAGCCCGACGGGCGAGAACACGTTCAGGCGGCCGTGCGCGAAGTCCGCGTTGGGCGGATAAACGACGGTCCAGGTCATGTGCTCGCCGGTGCTTTCGTCGACCAGCGTGGCTTGCGAATTCATCGTGACCACGTTGGCGGGGATCTCGCGCGCGTCAACGATCACCGCGCGTTCCAGCACGTCGTCGAGCATGTCCTGCATTTTCGCGTCGGCGCCCGGCGCGGCCGCGTGCTTCTCGAGACGGGCGACGTCGAGTTCGGTGAGGTAACAGGTTTTCGTCTTTTTCATGACGGGTGCTCCAATTCGATCTGCAGGTAAGGGGACAGCGTGCGGATGAGATCGGCCCGGAGCCCGACGATGCGGCTCCGGCGATGGAGGGAGCAGCGTTAGATCGGGCGCCGGGCGGCGGGAAGCGGGAGCGTTCGGGACGGCTCGCCGGCGTGACACCGTGCGACGTCCGCGCGTGCGCACCCGGTCGCGCCGCGGGGGCGCAAACGGGTGAGGGCACGGTAAGTCGGAAAGCGCATTGGAGTAGCCGGCAGATGTCGAAAGGAAAGGGGTTCGCGTAAGCGCCGCAAGACAGACGAATCGGCGCGATCGAATGACCAATGTTAGCACGGGGGTGTGCATCTCTCCATTCGATGCCGGGTCGATGGCGGGCGCCAAATAAAAAAAACAGAACGCGCTGTCATAACCCGCCGCACCGTTCGACAAACGTGCAGACCCTGTTGGCGTACGTCACGCGAACCGTCGGGCGTGCTGCAAGTCGCGAACACGCCGCCTGCCACTGGTCGCGCCACGCCACTCATTCACGGGAGATTTTCATGGCAACCCCTCATGCACTGCGCGAAAGCGCGCCGCCCGCCACGCCGAAAAGCGGCGCGATTCATCCGCTGTGGGTGCGCGTCACGCATTGGCTCAACGCGCTCGCGGCCATCGTGATGATGCTCTCCGGCTGGCGCATCTACGATGCCTCGCCGATCTTTCCGGGCTTTCGTTTCGCGCCGGAAATCACGCTTGGCGGCTGGCTCGGCGGCGCGCTGCAATGGCATTTCGCGGCGATGTGGCTGCTGGTCTTCAACGGTCTGCTGTACCTCGCGCTGAATCTCGCGAGCGGGCGTTTCGTGCGCAAGTTCCTGCCGGTCTCGCCGCGCGCCGTGCTGCACGATTTCATCGCCGCGCTGACCGGCAAGCTCTCGCACGCCGATTTGCGCGTCTACAACGCGGTGCAGAAATTCGCCTACCTGTTCGTCGTTTGCGACCTGATCGTGCTGGTGCTTTCCGGCCTCGCGATCTGGAAGTCGGTGCAGTTTCCGCTGCTGCGCGAACTGATGGGCGGCTACGACAACGCACGCATCGTCCACTTCGTCGCGATGTCGCTGATGGCGGCGTTCGTCGTCGTGCATCTGGCGATGGTGGCGCTCGTGCCGCGCTCGCTGCTCGCCATGCTGCGCGGACGCTGAGCCACGATTACGCGAAGCTTAAGGATACCGAATCATGAACAAGCCAAATCCAGAATCCGCTCAGCCGGCCGGCCATCGACTCGACCGCGAATCGATCCTGATCGACGCCCGGCGCGAACTCGCGATGCCGTCGCGCCGGCTGTTCGGCAAACGGCTGCTGACGCTCGGCGGTTTGTCGATGCTGACCGGCTGCTCGCTGACCGATGACGAATCGGTCAATAAATTCCTCACGGCGGTGTCGCGCCTGAACGACCGCGCGCAAGCCGCGCTGTTCGATCCGAAGCAGCTCGCGCCGACTTACACCGAAGCGCAGATCACCCGGCCATTTCCATTCAACGCGTACTACGGCATCGACGAGGTGCCCGAAGTCGACGGCTCCGACTACAAGCTGAAGATAAGCGGACTCGTGACCGGCCAGCGCGTCTGGACCTTGCCCGAGTTGTACGCGTTGCCGCACGCCGAGCAGATCACGCGGCACATCTGCGTGGAAGGGTGGAGCGCGATCGGCCGCTGGGGCGGCACGCCGTTCGCCGACTTTCTGCGGCGCATCGGCGCGGACACCGGCGCGAAGTACGTCGGCTTCAAATGTGCCGACGACTACTACGAAAGCATCGACATGCCGACCGCGCTGCATCCGCAAACGCTCCTTACGTTCTCATACGACGGCGAGCGCCTGCCCGCGAAATACGGCTTCCCGATGAAGCTGCGCATGCCGACCAAGCTCGGCTACAAGAATCCGAAGCACATCGTCGAGATGTTCGTCACCAACACGTATCCCGGCGGCTATTGGGTCGACCAGGGCTACAACTGGTTCGGAGGCTCCTGACGCGCGCGGGTCGCCGCATGCCGCATCCAATGCGCGACCCCAGGCGGCAGAAGCTTCGGAAACGCGCCGGCGGGAGGTAAGAGCCGGTTCTGATTCATTCACAACACACGGAGTCATCCCATGAAAAAGTTCGCAATCGCAGCAATGGCCGTCGCCTTCCTGACCAGCGGCGGCGCCGCGTTCGCCCAGGCAAGCGGCGCGATGTCCAACGATTCGATGTCGCACGACGCGATGTCGAAAGATTCGATGTCCAAGGACAGCATGAAGAAGGACGGCATGAAGAAGCACGACAAGATGAAAAAGGGCAACGACGCGACGGGCATGAAGCACGAAGCGTCGGGCGCGATGGCCAACTGAGCCGCGCCCTTCGATGCCCGCCGCATAGCTCGATAGGGCCGGCGGCACGCAGGACGAAAGCCGGGGAGACGTCCCCGGCTTTTTTGTTGCAAGTACGCCAAAAAGTTACGATTCTTTCATTCGGCGCGGTGGGCGCTTACTGCATAATGCGATGCGCGCCGAACATTTGGCGCGTGTCAGCCGTGGATCGATTTCCTTCGACCACCGCGGCGTTGTGGCCCCATTGGCCATCTATCGTCCTTTCGTTCCACCAACATGTCCGCCAGCCTCGCCCGTCAGACCGCATCGCCGATGCGGTGTCCGCCATCCCGCCACAGGGTCTTCAGCGGGGGCGCAGCACCTCGAGCGGCATGGGCGGGTTGAACGCATGTCGTCGCAACTTCCCAGCCTTTTTTCGCGTGTTCTGCCGCGTGGTTTTTCCATCCGTTTGCCGCAGTCCCGCAACGGGCAAATCGCGCTCGCGCTCGCCGTCGTCTATCTCGTGTGGGGCTCGACGTACCTCGCCGTGCACGTTGCGCTCGGTTCGTTTCCGCCGCTGTTGCTCTCCGGTCTGCGCAATCTGTTTGCTGGCGTAGGGCTCTTCATTTTCGCGGCGCGCCGTAATCCGATCTGGCCGAGCGCCGCCGAAATCCGCAATGCGGGACTCGTCGGCACGATGCTGGTGGGTTTGTCGAGCGGCATGCTGGCCTATGGGATGCGTACCGTCGGCACCGGCACCGCGGCGGTGATGGTCGCGACCGTGCCGCTCTTCGCGACGGTGATCGCGGCGGTTGCGGGGCGCAAGATCGGCCGGGGCGAGTGGTTCGCGGTCGGCCTCGGGCTGGTCGGCATCGCGATCTTGAGCCACGGCGACGAAACGCCGGGGTCGGCGGGTGGCAGTCTCGCGATTCTGTGCGGCGCGCTTTTTTGGGCCGGCGGCGCGCATCTGGCCGGACGGCTGAAGCTGCCTTCGGACCTGTTCCTGTCGCCGTCGCTGCAGATCGGCCTGGGCGGCGCGATGTCGACGCTGGTCGCGTGGGTCTCGGGTGAACGGATGCTCGAGGTGCACTTTCTGCCGGTGCTCGCGTTCATCTACCTGATGCTGATCGGCACGATGACCGCGTACGTCGCGTACGGTTTCCTGATCCGGCACACGAGCCCGATCATCGCCAGCAGTTGCATGTACGTGAATCCGGTGGTCGCGGTGGCGCTCGGCGCGCTGCTGCTCGGCGAGCCGGTCACGCACTCGACGGTGATCGCGACCATCGTGATCCTGGCGAGCGTGGGCCTGTCTTTCTGGTTCGATTACCGGAAGAAGGGGCTTGCCTGAGTGTGACGGGGGCGGCGGCACGACAGCACGACAGCACGGCCCACGGCGGCGCGCTCCATGCAGCGCCTAAAGCGCCGCCGCCACTTCCGCGCCTTCGCGGATCGCGCGTTTCGCATCCAGTTCCGTTGCGATCTTCGCTCCGCCGATCACGTGATAGCGCGGACTCTTTATCTCTATCGTGCTCTTCGCTGCGCCGGCCGCCGCTGCCGCGGGAAGCAGATCGCGCAGCGATTCCTGCCCCGCGCACACGACGATCGTGCCCACTTCCAGCCATTCTTCAACGCCCTCACGCGCGATCTTCAGACCACGCGCGCTGATCTCCAGATACGACACGCCGGCGAGCATCTTCACACCGTTCCTTGCCAGCGTCGCGCGATGCACCCAGCCGGAGGTCTTGCCGAGTCCCATGCCGGGCTTGCCGGCCTTGCGCTGCAACAGCCAGATTTTCCGCGCCGGCCGCGCGGGCGCCGGCGCTTTCAGACCGCCGCGCTCCCGCACCGCGAGATCGACGCCCCATTCGTCGAGCCACGCATCGCGCGGCATCGGCAACGGCTCGCCCGGACGATGCAACAGAAACTCGCTGACGTCGAAGCCGATGCCGCCCGCGCCGATCACCGCGACGCGGGAGCCCACCGGCGCACCGCGCAGTACGTCCACATACGACAGCACGTTCGGCCCGTCGATGCCGGGAATCGCCGGCCGGCGCGGCACGATGCCCGTGGCGATGATCACGTCGTCATAAGCGCCCGCCGCGAGCAGCGCGGGATCGACGCGCGTATCGAGCCGCACGTCGACGCGATGACGCTGCAGCTGGCTCTGAAAATAACGGATCGTCTCACTGAACTCTTCCTTGCCCGGCACGCGCATCGCCAGATTGAACTGGCCGCCGATCGTTGCGCTCGCATCGAACAGCGTCACGCGATGCCCGCGCGAGGCCGCCACTGTCGCCGCCGACAGTCCCGCCGGACCCGCGCCGACCACCGCGACCGACCGCACCGCCTGCGGCCCTGAAACGGGCCGGTAGATCAGTTCGGTCTCGTGTCCCGCGCGCGGATTCATGAGGCAGGTCGCGCGCTGGTTCCTGAACGTGTGATCGAGACAGGCCTGATTGCAGGCGATACAGGTGTTGATTTCGTGCGCGCGACCCTCGGCGGCTTTCACGACGAACTCGGGATCGGCCAGCAGCGGCCTTGCCATCGAGACGAGATCGCCGGCTCCCTGCGCGAGCAGTTCCTCAGCGACGTCAGGCGTATTGATGCGGTTCGACACGATCACCGGCGCTTTGACGGCGGCCTTCAACCGCGTGCTGAGCGCGGCGAAGGCCGCGCGCGGCACCGAGGTCACGATGGTCGGCACCCGCGCCTCATGCCAGCCGATGCCGGTATTGAACATCGTCACGCCGGCCGCTTCGAGCGCCTGGGCGACCTGCACGGTTTCGTCCCACGTATTGCCGCCTTCGACCAGATCGATCAGCGAGAGCCGGTACACGACGATGAAGCGTTCGCCGCACACCGCACGCACCCGCGCAACGATCTCGCGCGCGATTCGCATGCGGTTCTCGATGCTGCCGCCATAACGATCGGTACGACGATTGGTGCGCGGGCACAGGAACTGGTTGAGCAGATAGCCTTCACTGCCCATGATCTCGATGCCGTCGTAACCGGCGCGCTGCGCGAGCCGCGCGCAGCGTGCATAGTCGCGCACGGTCCTCGCGATGCCGGCGATGCTCAGCGCGCGCGGCTTGAACTTCGAGATCGGCGACTTGATCGCCGACGCGGACACCACGAACGGTTGATAACCATAGCGGCCCGCATGCAGAATCTGCAGCGCGATCTTGCCGCCTTCCGCATGCACGGCCTCAGTCAACAGCCGATGATTGCGCAGATCGAACACCGAGTTCAACGTGCCTCCGAACGGCAGCAGCCAGCCTTGCCGGTTCGGCGAGATGCCGCCGGTGACGATCAACCCCACACCGCCTTTCGCGCGCTCGCGGAAATAGGCGGCCAGCTTCGGGTAATTCCAGAAACGGTCCTCCATGCCGGTGTGCATTGAACCCATCACCACGCGGTTGCGCAAGCGAGTGAAGCCGAGGTCGAGTTCGGCGAGTAAGTGATGGTAAGACATGCAGGGAGCCGTGTAAGTATTGGGTGCGCACGAACAATACACCGCTCGCGAGGCCAACCTTCCGAGGAAAGTTTCTAATCCTCGCAACGCTTTGTCCCGTAAGACATTCCTAAGCCGCCACAAGCCATATCGACCCCTGCGGCACACGCATTGCTCGTTGCGAGCGTCCACCGACACGGACCGCGCCGTTTGGAAAACAGGCGTGATGTGAGACAGGGATAGGAGGGGCTGCTTCGTTTCGGAGAGCCGGCGGAAACCGTTCCAACGATCAACGAACAAGGTTCCGCACCGCGCGACGTTCGAAGTGTGACGCCCGCAAATCAATGGGTCGAGCGCCCAACATCGATATAGGTGAATACAATGAAACTAATCCGAACCATGGCGGCTCTGGTTGCCGTCGCAGCAGTTCTGAGCGCATGCGGAGGCGGCTCTGATGACGTGGGCAAGGAACTCGGACTGACCAATCCGGAGATCCATTTCATCCACGCGATTCCGAGCGGGCCGGCATTGGACTTCCTCGTGAACGGCACCGCGCCCTCGGGACAGACCAACGTCGCCTATAAAGGCGTGACCAACTTCACCAACATCAACACGGGCTCGACCTCGGTGGCCTACGCGGCGACGGGCACGACCACCGCGCTCGCGAGCGGCACCTTCCCCAATGTGGCGAAGGGTCACGAATACACGGTGCTGGCTTTGCCGGGGTCGGCCGCGCCGGATATCGGCCTGATCGACGATCCGTTCGACAAGGGCCTGCTGTCCAATAGCGCGCGTCTGCGCGCCTTCAACGCGTCGGCGAACGCGACCAATCTCGACCTGTATCTGGTCCAGTCCACCAGCACCAACATCGCCAGCGTCTCCCCGACGATGGCGGGCGTGTCGTTCAAGAACGCGGTGCCGCCGAGCGGCCAGGATTCGATCTACGTGTCCGGCGGCCAATACGTGCTCATCGCGACGGCGGCCGGCAGCAAGACGCCGATCTTCCAGTCGCCGTCGTTCTCGCTGTCGAACAACGCCGACTGGCTGGTGACCTCGGTGCCGATCGCCGGTACGCTGAGCCAGCTCGTGCCGGGGCAGATCCATCTGCTGGTTGCGCAGAACGGCAACACGAGCACGCCGAGCGTCGAGTTGTCGAACACGCTCACGGGCCAATAAGCGTGCGAAACAACATGTGCGTATAGCCGCGGTTGATGTGAAATAGCGCAGGCAGCAGGCGCGCGCAGCAGGCGACAAGTCCTTAAGGGAGGACGGGACGGCGATCCACTCGCGTGGATCGCCGTTTTGTTTGCAAGGCGGACAGCGATTGCAACACCGTGCGCCGGGTGGCGCGCAATACCGTAAAAAAACCCGCCGCGGTTTCCCGCGACGGGCTCTGGATATCCTGCATGACCTGGCGCCGCGAGACGCCTGGCGCTCGATCCATTGCAAGTTAGTTACTTGGCCTTTTCAGCCGAGTTCGTGATGGCGTTGCCACCCTTCGAAATATCCTCGCCGGCTCCCGAAATGGTGTTGCAACCTGCGAGCGCGGCCGTCGCTGCAATGAGAAGCAAAGCGATCAGTCGATTCATGAAAGTTCCCCTTGTCGAGAATGCATCGGTTGACGTGCCCGTGTTGCGCGGCACGCGCTAGCCGCGCTAGCTGTCGTCCGACCGTGGCGTGAGCCAGTCGATCCGGTCTGATTGCATGTTAAAAAAAGGGCGGGGGCGGCGCTGTCGGTTGCGCTGCGATTTTGTTGTAGGCATGCTCCGGTGTTTGCGTCGGCGCACTCCTACAGCCGCCCCTGCCGTGCCCAGCCATGCCTTGCTAGACGGACGTTCTCGACGGCGTCGCCGGCGGCGCGTCGGCTGACGGCGTGGCCGTGCTGACGCTCGGCATCACCACGTGGATGTCGGTGCCGTTCGGCACGCCGCGCCGGATATCGAAGCGTCCGCCATGCGCGGCGACGCGCTGGCGCATGCCGAGCAGCCCGTGGGTGTGCGTGCGCTTCAGATCGGCGGGCGTGATGCCGACGCCGTTGTCCGCGATGTGCAGCGCCACTTCGCCCTCACCGACCAGCAAGGCGATCGATACCTTCGAGGCCCGCGCGTACTTGGCCGCGTTCGTGAGCGACTCCTGCGCGACCCGGAAGAGCGCGATTTCCGTTTGCTCGTCGAGCTGGATATCGTCGGCGGGCAGATGCAGTTCGAGCGTCCAGTTGTTGCGCTGCGCGGCTTCGTCGGCGAGCGTGCGCAACGCGGTGACGAGCCCGAAGTTCGCCAGTACCGTGGGCCGCATGTCTTCGATGATGCGGCGCTTTAGCGCGATGCCCTGGTCGAGATTGGCGAGCGCGCGCTTCAGCTTTTCGGAGACATCCGGCTCGCTGTTCTTCAGCTTGCGGTTGGCCCACGCCACGTCCATTTTGCTCGCGGTCAGAATCGCGCCGAGTTCGTCGTGCAACTCGCGCGCGAGCTGGGTCTTTTCGTTTTCACTGACCGCCTGCAAGTGCCAGCCCAGCGCTTCCAGCTGACGGGTGCGTTCATTGACGAGCTGGTCGAGTTCTTCCTGCTGCGTGATCAGTTGACGCTGCACGCGCGCCTGACGATCGATCTGGATGCCGAGATTGCGAAACAGGAGGATGAACAGCACGATGTTCAGCGCCGACAGCCCGGCCGCGCATAGCGTGGAGATACGCTGATCGGCGCGGCTCGCGGCGAGCGCATGCTGCGCGCGGCGCTCCTCGTTGTCGCGCAGCAGCGTGAGCGTGCTGTCCACCAGCGAGGCGTCGGCCGGATTGGCCTCGCTCGTGCCGCCGCAAGCGGTGAGATCGAGCGGATGCGGCGCCGCGCGTTGCAATGCAGCAGCGCCTGCGCCGATGCGCGCTTCGATCAACGCGACAATCTGCGCGAAGCTCGCGGACTCGGCGTTGTCCGCTTTGCCGCCACGGTAGAAACCGGTCAACTGCTGTTCGCTCTGACGAATCCGCGCGGCGGTCGCGCAAAAGTCCTGGGCGGCGGCGTCCTGCTTCGTCAGAAGAAAAGTGCTTTGCTGCGCGCTGAGGCGCGACACCTCGCTCGCGAGGATGCTCAACTGCACGGTGACGTCGCGCGCCTCGAGCGCCGTTTCGTATTCAGCGGCAATGCGTTCGCGCGCGGTCTCGAGAATCACGAGGCCGCCCACGGTGATGACGATCGCCACCGTCATCGCGATCGCCCAACTGCGATTGCGCATCCAGGTGCTCAGCCGCGCCGCGGCACCTGGGTTCTGCGCGTTCGGCATGTTCTGCACATCTGGCACATTCGGCTCCTCGCTTGGAGCATCAGTGTAACGTCCCGCGGGCTTGGCGATGATGTCGCCATAGCGCGTGCGAGCCCGCAATCTTGCCGCTCTCGCGCCGGGCGCAAGCACATTCCATTGCGCGCAGCGGATGCAAGCGGCGTAACGCTGCCGTAATCGAATGTAAGCGGATTCTCACACGAAAACCGGAGTGCGTCGGAATGCGCGCGCCGTCGACGCCCGATAGGATGAACCTGGTCGTTCAACCATTCTTCCAGGAGGAAGCCATCATGCTGAAATGGGCATTGTTCTTCGCTGTCATCGCGGTGATTGCCGGCCTTCTGGGTTTTACCGGCGTGGCGGCAGGCGCCGCGGCAATTGCGAAGTTCCTGTTCGTGGTGTTCGTGATTCTGTGCGTGGTGTTCCTCGTGCTGGGCTTCGTGGTGACGAAAAAAATCATCGATTAGCGACGTTCAACGGAAGTTGCGCGCCGTATCTTTTGAAGTAAAAGCGCGGTTCGTTCAATGCGGATACCAACAAGAAGGAGAGTTGCCATGCTTCACTATGCCATCGTCTTTTTCGTGATTGCGCTTATTGCCGCCGTATTCGGCTTTACGGGTATCGCGGCGGGCGCGGCCGAAATCGCGAAGATCCTGTTCTATATTTTCCTTGTCGTGTTCGTGGTCACGCTGCTGCTCGGCGTGTTTCGAACGTAGACGAAAAGCAATTGCTTCCACCGGCGCATCGGGTGCGATCCGCGTGCGATGCGCCATTCTCGCAATACCGGATAAAGGAGAAATTCAATGGCGAACTCACCTGGCGCCCATGGCGCGGCATCTCGATCCCGCGATCCATTCGTGATGGACATCCAGAAGATCCGTGAAGACGCACGCAAGCACATCTCGGATGGTCCGGTCACGCAAAGCTATGGCGCGGACCGCGAGACGGTGCTCAAGCTGCTCAACGACGCACTGGCTACCGAAATCGTCTGCACGCTACGTTATAAGCGCCATCACTTCATGGCGAAGGGCATCAACTCGGAGGCCGTGGCCGCGGAGTTCGCCGAGCATGCGGCGCAAGAGCAGGAACACGCCGACCGCATCGCCGAGCGCATCGTGCAACTGGGCGGCGAGCCGGATTTCGCGCCGGACGGTTTGAGAACGCGCGCGCATTCGGAATACAAGGAAGGCAAGAATCTGACGGATATGATCCGCGAGAACCTGGTCGCCGAGCGTATCGCGATCGACACGTATCGCGAGATTGTTCGCTATCTCGGCGAGAAGGATGTGACCACGCGCCGTCTGTTCGAAGAAATTCTCGCCGTCGAGGAAGAGCATGCCGACGATATGGCGGACTTGCTCCAGGGCCGCGAGTAACGCGGTGTGCGAAAGCGCTCGACGGGTGCGCTAAAACGAAGTGTCGAGGCGGCATGCGGGAGCGGCGTGCGGCCGCGGCGGCGATGAGCGGACGCTCCGGCCGCAGCGGTGCTTTTAAGGGCGGCATGGCGGCGCGGGATCGTCCGCGGATGTCTCACAAGCCGGCATGAGCCGCCGATTTCGAGCTTTTCAGATTTGCGGCATGACGCGGGCTGGAGATCATTACAATGTCTGCTTTGGAGCGATTCCATGGCATGGACACCAAAACGATGATTCGAGTGTTGATAGCTGACGACCATGCGATCGTCCGAGGCGGTTTCAAACAGTTCGTCGCGGACGAGCCGGACATGTGCGTCGCGGCGGAAGCCGCCACCGGCGATGAAACCATCAGTCTCGTGCGCGAGCAGGCGTTCGACGTGGTGCTGCTCGACATCGCGATGCCGGACAAGAACGGCATCGACACCTTGCGCGTGATCAAGCAGGTTCGTCCCGAGCAGGGCGTGCTGATTCTGTCGGGCTACCCGGAGAGCCAATACGCGATCAACCTGCTGCGCGCGGGCGCGAACGGTTATCTGAACAAGGACTGCGAGCCCGAGGAAATCGTGCGGGCGATTCGCGCGGTGGCGCGCGGGCATCGCTATCTATCCGAGGCGGTGGCCGACACGCTCGCCGACAATCTCGACAAGCCGGCCGCCGGAAGGCCGCACGAAGCGCTATCCGAGCGCGAATTCCAGATCTTCTGCAAGCTCGCGGCGGGCCGGATTCCGACCGAGATTGCGGAGGAATTGCATTTGTCAGTAAAGACGGTGAGTACTTACCGGGCTCGCGTGCTGGAGAAAATGCGGTTGGCGAACAATGCCGATCTGACTTATTACGCGATCAAGAACGGCTTGATCGAATAATGGACGATCGAGACACCCGATGAACAGCGAATCGAACACCGTTGCCGATCCAGCCAGCCGCGCGCCGTTGCGCGTGTTGCTGATCGAGGATTCGCCGCTGATCCGCAGAAGCCTGGTGGAGGCGATCGACGCGTCCGGTTTGCTGCAGGTGGCCGCGTACGCGGATTCCGCCGACGGGGCTATCGCGCTGCTGAACGACGAAGCGTTCGATGCGGTGATTGTGGACTTGCAGTTGAAGCGGGGGTCAGGGGTGCCTGTGCTGGCTTACCTGCAGCGCGAAGGGCTGATCGATTCGGTGTTTGCCGCCGTGTTGACCAATCATGCGTTGCCGGCTTATCGGGAGCGGTGCGAGCAGTATGGGGTGCGGCATTTTTATGACAAGTCGTTTGAGTTTGATCGGGTGATTGATGCGTTGCATGAGTATGCGTCTGCGCCAGGCACCAAAACCTATCCCCCAACTGAACGCCCCAAATGATTCCAAGCCGCCAGCCCGGCAAAAACAACACCAGCCACGCTGACCCCAACCCATCCAAAAACCGGCCAAACCACAGCGCCAACCCCTGAGCCAACGGCTCCGCCAATAAAATACGCCACCATATAAACCGTATTCACCCGACTGCGCGCATCGGGCTTGAGCGCGTAAATCCGCGATTGATTCGAAATCTGCGCCGCCTGCACGCCGATATCGAGAACGATCACGCCGATCACCAAACCCGCAATGCTAGTCGCCGACAAACCGAACACGACAAACGAAACCGCCACCAACGCAATCGACACAGTGATGATCGCCCGCGGTCCGCGTCGATCGGAAAACTTGCCGGCCAGCGGCGCGGCCATGGCCCCCGCCGCGCCGACGATGCCGAATAGCCCGGCCGCTTGCGGTCCGAGATGAAACGGCGCGCCCGCCAGCAACAACGCCAGCACCGACCAGAAAATGCTGAACGCCGCGAACATCGCCGCGCCGGTCAGCGACGCTTCACGCAGCGCGCGATGCTCGACCACCAGATGCCACATCGAAACCAGAAGCTTGCCGTATGGCAGCGTCGAAGTCGGCTGACTCTTCGGCAGCCTCAGGATGATCACGACCGCCAACGCGAGCAACGCGACGACCGACGCGCCGAACACCGCGCGCCAGCCGAAATACTCGGCGACGAGGCCCGCGGCAGTCCGTGCCAGCAAAATCCCCAGCAGCAAACCGCTCATCACCGTACCGACCGCATGGCCGCGCTGCGCCGGCGGCGCGAGTTCGGCCGCGAACGGCACCGCCTGCTGCGCGATGGTGGCGAGCACGCCGATCGCGAGACTCGCGACGATCAGCACTGACAGCGTCGGCGCCGCCGCGGCCATCACGAGCGCGACGCACATGCCCACGATCTGCAGCAGGATCAGTCGGCGTCGGTCGAAACGGTCGCCGAGCGGCGCGAGCAACAGCATGCCGGCCGCGTAGCCGAGTTGCGTGACGGCGGGCACCGCGCCGACCCATGACGCTCTATTCGGAAACGATTGCCGGAAGTTGTCGAGCAGCGGCTGGTTGTAATAGATGTTCGCAACCGCCACGCCGGCAATGGTGGCGAGCAGTAGCAGCAAGCCGCGCAATGACCGGTCGGAAGCGGAAGCGGAATTGGAAGCGTCGGAAGTGGACATGAGAGGGGACGATCGACGGACCGGCCCATGCGCGGTCCTCAAGCGTGCCGATCATACCGGAGCATGGCGGATCGTGCTGGCGGTCGGGGGCAAGGGAAAAGCGCGGGCCTGAGCATCACCCAGGCGTGACCCGCGCGCGACTCAGGCGTAGGTAAGGCAGCTGCAAAACGTCCGGCAGACAAAAATGAGATGGTGCTGCGGCTTTCGTTCGTAGAATCGGCGCGCGCGATAAGTCCCACACGTACCCGACTTTATGACCACAAGCACGAAATCTGAATCACGGCGAATCGGCGGCTGCCTGCTCGCCGCCTTGTTCTGCCTCGCCGCATGGGCGGTCTCGACCGCGATCGCGCTGCGCGATCCGCTCAAGCTGATGCTCGAATGGGAGTTGCTGGCCGTGTTCGCGCGGCACGAAACGCATGGCTGGTATCGCGCCGTGATCGCGATGGTCGGCTGCGACGTGATCACCGGCACGTTCATCGTTGCCGGCGCCGGCTGGCTGACGCTGCTCGCTCGACGCAAATCGGCGCGCTTTCCGGTGCAGGTGCAAGCGTGGCTGGCCGCCATCGTCGTCATGCGCACGGGCGCTTACCTGCTTGGCGATTACATGACACACGCGATCGGCATCGACATCGCGATTCCGTTCGACGGTTTCTTTCAGGCCGTCATCGCCGCCGCGCTCGGGATACCGTATTTCAGGCTGTCCCGGCGCGTTCATGGGACTTTCGTCAACGCTTGACCGGTTGAACGATCAATCGATCAATTCACCTTCGGGCTCGTAAAACGGATACGGACCATCGGTTTTATCGACATACGCGTGATGCGTGACGATGCCCGTCGCCGGATCATAGCGATGCACCGCATACGCGGGCGGCTCCATCACGAACGCGGACGGCGCGTCCTCGCGCAGATCGAGACCGACCTGATGCGCGGGCGCGGGCACCGCCGACGCGATCGTGCCGCCGAAGCGCACGAACATCGGCCGATGCACATGCCCGCAGATCACCCGCTCCACATTCGGATAACGCGCGATCAATGCGGCGAGTTTATCGGCCGCTGCCGGATCGAGCCGCAGTTCGTCCATATGTCCGATGCCGCAAACAAACGGCGGATGATGCAACGCGACCACCGTCGGTTTGCCTTGGGCCGCATCGAGTTGCTTCGCGAGCCAGCCGAGCCGTGCGTCGCATAGATTGCCCGCGCTTTGACCCGGCACCAATGAATCGAGCGCGATGACACGCAGCGGCCCGACGTCGACCGCGTATTGCACGAACTCGCCGCCGCTTTGCAATTCCACGCGATCAGGAAACGCCGCGCGCAACGCGGCGCGTTCGTCGTGATTGCCCACGAGCAGGAAGTAGGGAATCTCCAGCGGCGCAAGCAGATGCTTGAGATGCTCGTACTGCTCGGGATCGCCCTGATCGACGAGATCGCCGGTCATGATCACCGCGTCGGGACGCGGCTCGAGCGCGTTGAGCGCGGCGATGCAGCGCGCGAGATAGGCGCCGGTGTCGACGCGGCGATAAGCCAGCGCGCCGGGCCGCTTGATATGCAGGTCGCTAATTTGAGCCAGCAGCATGGGGATGTCCTTGTTATCGATGCGCGCTACCAACGCAGCGCGGCTTCATTACGATAGCGCAATCAGCGCGTCCTGCACGATCGAAATGCCGACGGGCGTTCCGCGCGCCAGCTCGACGCGGCCCGCGACGTCGATCAGCAAGGCGTCCGGCGCGGCGCCGCCGATCGTCAGGCGAGTGCGCTCGCCGAGAAACGCGGTGCTTTCGATATTGCCGCGCAACTGCGCACTGGCCGGGTCGGCAAGATATGCATCTTCGGGGCGAAAGAAAATTTCGTGCGCCGAGCTTGCGCGAGTGGCGCCAGACGGAAGCGGCACGGCACCGCCGGTCGTCATCAGCATGCCGTCGCGCCGCTCGCCCGCCAGCCGGTTGATGGTGCCGACGAACTGCGCGACCGTGCGATTGGCAGGGTGATAGTAGATGTCGCGCGGCGAACCGATCTGCTCGATACGCCCGGCACTCATCACGACGATGCGATCGCCGAGTTCCATCGCTTCGGCCTGATCGTGCGTCACGTAGACGGTCGTGATGCCCAGTTCGCGCAGCAGCGTATTCATTTCGCCGCGCAACGTGTCGCGCAAGCGCGCATCGAGGGCCGTCAGCGGTTCGTCGAGCAGCAGCACGCGCGGTTGCACGGCAAGGGCGCGGGCCAGCGCTACCCGCTGACGCTGGCCGCCGGAGAGCTGATCGATCGGTTTGTCGGCGTGCGCGGTGAGGCGCATCATCGCGAGCAATTCGTCGACCCGTTGCCGCGCGGTTTCAGCCGGTACGCGTTTGATCTTGAGGCCGTAGCCGATGTTGCCGCGCACCGTCAGGTTCGGAAACAACGCGTAGCTCTGGAACACCATGCCGACGTGGCGCCTTTCGATCGGCAGCGCGGTGACGTCTTCGTCGCCGAACGCGATGCGCCCGCCCACGTCGGGCGTCTCGAGACCCGCGATCATGCGCAGCGTCGTGGTCTTGCCGCAACCGGACGGGCCGAGCAACACCAGCGTTTCACCGGCGCCGATGTGCAGGTCGAGCGGTTCGAGCACGCGTGTGCCGCGAAACGTTTTCGCGCATTGCGTCAGTGCGATGGGAACGGAAGCGAGTTTCATGGCGTGGTGGCGGACTTTGAAGAAGTGGCAGCGATGCGTGTTTTCGCCGCGCTGCGCTGGCCGGTTGCATCGACGCCGAGCCATTGCATCGCGACGAGCAAGGGCATCGTCATGATAAAAAACAGAATGGTGTAGGCGCTGCCGATCTCGATGCGCAACGACGCATAGGTATCGGCGAGACCGACCGGCAGCGTCTTGGTGTCGGGCGTGTGCAGCATCCACGTGAGGTTGAATTCGCCGATCGAAAGCGTCAGCACCGCGAGCGCGCCGGCGACGATGCCCGGCCGGGCATTCGGCAGCACGATCGTCGTGAAGCGCTGAAAGAAGCTCGCGCCGAGGCTCGCCGCGCCTTCTTCGAGTGTGCGCAGATCGCTGCTCGCGCACACCGCGGCGACCGCGCGCACCATGAAGGGCAGCGTGAACACCACATGCCCGGCGACGATAAACGCGACGCTCATGCGGAACATCGTGAAGCCGCCGTAGACCACCAGCAAGGCGAGCGCGGACGCAAGCCCCGGCAGCGCGATCGGTAGGACGAGAAATTCTTCGATGATGCGCGAGAGCCGAGTCTTGCTGCGCGCAAGCACATAGCCCGCGGGCACACCGGCGACGAGCGTGATCAGCAAAGTCGCCGCCGCCACTTCGAGCGAGAGAAAGACCGAGCCGTGATATTGGGTCCACACTTCGCCGAGCCAGCGCAGCGTGAGTCCGCTCGATACGCCCTTGAAGTAGTTGACGGTCAGCCCGGCCACGATCGACATCACAACCGGTACGATCAGAAATGCGCACAGCAGGAGCGTAACGAGCCATTGGCCGGCCGCGAGCCACGTGCGCGAGCTCGGCCACCTGAGCCTTGAAGGCGGCTTCGCAACGCGTTGAAGAGGAGCGGTGATGGAGTTCATCGAAGTCTTGTCATCCGGTTTGAGAACACCGCTCATGCGCTGGCCGCGACCGCCGAGCCGGTCACGCTGCGCGCGAACGCCAGCACGGCCCACGTGACGATGCCGAGCACGATCGAGAGGCCCGCGGCCGTCACCATGTTGGCGTTCAGCGTGAACTCGGTGTAGATGGTCATCGGCAGCACGTCGATGTCGGTGGCGAGCGTGAAGGCGGTGCCGAACGCGCCCATCGCGGTGGCGAAGCACACCGCGCCCGCCGCGATCAATCCCGGTGAAAGCGCGGGCAAGACGATGTCGCGCGTGATGCGCCACGGCGATGCGCCGAGTGAACGTGCCGCTTCCTCGAGCGAGGCATCGAGCTTGGTCGCCGACGCCATCACGGTGACGATCACGCGTGGAATCGAAAAGTACAGGTAGCCGAGAAAGAGGCCGCTCATCGAATAGGCGAACACCCAGCGGTCGCCGGTGAGCTTTAACGACAGCGTGCCGATCAGCCCCTGGCGGCCCGCCAGCATGATAACCATAAAGCCGACCACGACGCCTGGGAATGCCAACGGAAACGTCAATAGCGCGAGCAGCATGCGCTTGAGCGGAAATTCGCGGCGCGCCAGCAGCAAGCCGGCGATCACCGACAGCGCCAGCGTCGCCGCCGTCACAGCCGCGGATAGCATCACCGTCGCGCCGAGGCTCGACATGTAGCGCGGATTCGTCAGCATCGCGCGATAGGTGGCGAATGCGTGGCCGTCGCCGCTCAGTTGCGCGAGCGCACCCATCGGCAACAGCCAGAACGCGATGAAAACCGCCAGCGCTGGCGCGATCAACGCAATCCGCCAACGCAGCGGGAACGTGATGTCGTTCAATGCATCACCTGCAGATAACGCTCGCCGAAGCTCGACTGTTTCTCCGCCATCTTGCCGAAGTCGACCGGTTTGGCGCGTGCATAGTCGCTCGCGGGGAGGAATTTCGCGGCGGTTTCCGCGCTCATCGCATTCGCGCGCACAGGGCGCAGATACGCATCGGCCCACAGCTTCTGGCCTTCGTCGGACAGCACGAAATCAAGCACCTTTCTGCCGTTTGCTTCGTGCGGCGCGCCCCTCACGAGGCTCATTACGTACGGCACGGAGATCGTGCCTTCCTTCGGGATCACGAACTCGACGTTCGCGTGATCCTTGTACTTCGCGCGGTAGGCGTCGAAATCGTAATCGAGCAGGATTGGAATTTCACCGGACATCACGCGCGCGTAGGCGGTTTGCTTCGGCACGATCGGCGCGTTGGCCTTCAGCTTGCGGAACCAGTCGAGGCCCGGTTCGAAGTTGTCGAGCGTGCCGCCGAGCGCCTGATTCACCGCGACCGCACCCGCATAGCCGACGAACGCGCTCGACGGATCGAGGTAGCCGATCATGCCTTTGTATTCGGGCTTGAGCAGGTCGGCCCACGAGCGCGGCACCGGCTTGCCTTCGAGCGCGTCCTTGTTGACGAAAAAGCCGAGCGTGCCCGAGTGGATCGTGAACCAGTAGCCTTGCGGGTCCTTCATGTTGGCGGGAATGTCGTCCCAATGCGCGGGCTTGTACGTCTGGATCACGCCTTTGTCCTTCGCCTGGAATGCCGACGAGACGCCGAGGTACACCACGTCGGCGACCGGGCTCTTCTGTTCGGCCATCAGTTGCGCGATCGACTGGCCGGAGTTCTTGTTGTCGAACGGCACGCGAATGCCGGTCTTTTGCTGGATCGCCTTGATCTGGCTTGCCCAGTCGGCCCATTCGGGCGGACAGTTGTAGCAGATCGCGGTTTCGTCGGCGTGGGCTGCTTGCGGCGCGATGGCGGCGAGCGCGGCGGTGACGACCATGCCTGCCGCGAACGCCGTGGTTGTGGCGCGCGCGAGGCGGCGCCAGAGCGGTTTGATCGACGAATCTGGGCGTGTGGAAGAGCGGATCACTGCGGGTCTCCTGGAGAGGACGAGAGCGTGTGGTTTAGGGTTCGAAGTGGATGAATCAAAGAGCAGGAATGCGTATGCAAAGCGGTACTACGCGCAGGAGTGGCGAACGGTTCATGCGGACTGCGCACCCGCGCCGCGCAGCGTTTCACGCAAACGGCCTCTCCGCGCGCGCCGAAGCACGTGCCGGCGATGTTTCATTGCGGTTCGAAATCGCCGCGATGGTGGCGCCTTCGCGCAAGCTGTGCGGTAGCGTGAGCGCGAGCGACGTCTCACTGAATGTTTCGTACGTGCCGGTGACGCGGGCCAGCAAACGCTGCCACGCGGCGCAGCCGATTTCGCGATTCGGCGCGCAGACGCTCGCAAGCGGCGGCGACAGCAGTTCGCCCATCGCGAGGCCGTCGAAGCCGAGAATCGACATGTCGTGCGGAATCTGCAGACGCGCGCGGCGCAGGCCGCGCATGACCACCATCGCGAGCAGGTCGTTGCTGCAGAAGAGAGCGGTCGGCCGGTTTGCGCCGCTGGTCAGATGAGCGAGCACCGACGGTGACAGTTCGTCGGCATTGAAATCGACTTCGAGCGCCGGCGCGGGCGTGAGGCCGGCCTGCTGCATCGCCTGCGCGTAGCCGAGATGACGCTGACGCGCGCGGTCGGAAGCGGCCAGCGTGCCGGCGAGCATCAGAATGCGGCGGTGACCGTGGGCGATCAGCATGCGCACGCCCTCGTACGCGGCGAGCCGGTTGTCGACCGAGACCGACGGACGACGCACCGTGTCGTTATGCATCAGCACGTAGAGCATGCCGGCGCGGTCGAGTTCGTCGAGCAGCGGGTGCGTGTCGGCGTCGGCAACGGTCAGGATCAGGCCTTCCACGCGGTGTTCGCGCAACGTTTCGATCGCGTGACGTTCGCGGTCGGTGTCGTACTGCGTCGTCATCAGCATGAGCCGGTAGCCTTGCGCTGCGGCGAGTTCGTCGATACCTTGCAGGCATTCGGCGAACACGGGATTGGCGAGCGTCGGCAGGATCACGCCGATCAGGCGCGTGCGCTCCCCGCGCAGCTGACGGCCCAAGGGGCTTGGGCGGAAGTTCAGCGCGTCGATGGATTGACGCACTGTATCGAGCGTGACCGGGTTCACCGTATGCGGCGCATTGATCGCGCGCGAGACGGTGGCGATGGAGAAGCCGGCGTGGGCGGCGACATCTTTGATCGTCGGGGTCATGGATTTTCGCTCTGATGTAAACGTTTTCGTGAGCGGATTATCGGAAAGGTTTGTGACTCCCGAATGACTGCGATTTTTATCGTCGTAATGCGGCGAGCGAACTGGACCGCGGTTGATTTGCGCCGTTTTGGTGCGCTCGCCCGGCAATGGTAGAATTCGCGTCCACGCGATTGAGCCCCTGCCGGGGTGATGAAATTGGTAAACATAGCGGACTTAAAATCCGCCGCTTCACGGCTTGCCGGTTCGAGTCCGGTCCCCGGCACCAGAAAGTATTCCGCCCAGTTCCTACAGATTCCTTAAACCCTCGATGCAGCAGTGCATCGGGGGGTTTTGTACCCGTCCGCGAATCGCACATCAAGAAGCGGTGGAAGCGTAAATTTGCCGCTCTTATACTTGGCACAGGCATCACTTAAGGGAACGGTATGCGGCGCGTGATCGTCCGGCGATCTTCAGTTCATGGAAAGGGTGTGTTCGCGATGCGGCCGCTTTCGGCGGATGAGCGCGTGCTTGAATACAAGGGTGAACTAACCAGCTGGCGGGAAGCCGTGCGCCGGCATCGACGCGAAGGCGTCGCCGGGCACACGTTCCTTTTTGGTCTGTCGGATGGGCGCGTGATCGATGGCAGCCGCGGCGGCAACAGCGCGCGATGGCTGAATCACGCGTGTGCCCCTAACTGCGAGACTGTCGAAGACGCTGGCCGCATCTTCATTCACACGCTCCGTCCAATCGAAGCGGGCGAAGAACTGTTTATTGAATACCTGCTAGAAGTTGATGATCCGCTGGACGACGACGTTAGAGGGCAGTACGCGTGCCGGTGCGCCGCGGCGGGCTGTCGTCAGTCGATGCTGGCGGACGCCGCGTGAACTTGATAGTCGAGCGGGTACGGTGCAGCCACGCCGTCTTCGAAAAGCCGCGCAGCGTTGACGCCTTCGGTCGATGACATCGTCAGGAACGTGAAAGAACCGATTGCGCTCAGGCGTGCCGTTATCCATAAGCGAACGTCTATGATCTTCCAAGGAATGTCTAACTATCGTGGAGATCGGCGCGGCCCTATGCTTGCTTCTTGCAGTCAGCAGGTTTGGGGCGGGGGAGGCGCGTAACAGGCGCGTTAAGCCCTCGGGAAACGATGCCCGTGCGCCAGCAACAAGGAGACGACGCGGTCCGTGCCGCGAATCAATCTAAATGACGACTACCATTATTTTTTCCCATGCCGCGTGTCTGGATCATCGCCCCGGTTCTGGCCATCCGGAGTCGCCGGAACGTCTGAAGGCGGTGTTGCGCGCATTGCAGTCACCGGAATTTGCGGCGCTGGAATGGCGCGATGCGCCGCTAGGCACACTCGATCAGGTGCAATTGATCCACGACCCGGCGTTCGTCGATGAGGTCGCGCAGATCGCCCCGCAGCAGGGTTACGTGCCGCTCGATGCCGGCGACACGGTGATGTCGCCAGGTTCCTGGGAAGCCGTCATGCGTTGCGTCGGCGCGGCGTGTGCCGGCGTCGATGCGGTGATGAACGCTCAGGCGCGCAACGCGTTTTGCGCGACGCGTCCATGTGGTCATCACGCTGAGCCGGCGAGGGCAATGGGTTTTTGCATTTTCAATCAGGCTGCAATCGCTGCGGCTTACGCATATGAAGTACACAAGCTGGAGCGCGTCGCGGTCGTCGACTTCGATGTCCATCACGGCAATGGCACGCAGGCGGCATTTTTTCACCGCCCGGAACTGTTCTATGCGTCCAGCCATCAGTCGCCTTTGTATCCCGGTACGGGCGCCGCATCCGAGACGGGTGTGAATCACAACATTGTCAACATCCCGTTGCCCGGCGGTTGCGATTCGACACTCTTCCGCACGCGGATCGAATCCGGCATGTTGCCGGCGATACGCCAGTTCAACCCCCAACTCATCATCATTTCCGCAGGCTTCGACGCGCATCGCCTGGATCCGCTCGCAGGCCTGAATCTCGAAGACAGTGATTTTGGCTGGATCACCGATGAGCTGATGCGTATCGCCGACGCGACGTGTGAGGGGCGTATCGTTTCGATCCTGGAAGGGGGATACAGCCTGGAGGCCTTGGCAAACGGTACGATGGCGCATGTCCGTGCCTTGATGAACGTTGAGGCCAACCGGGCGGGCTCACAGGTTGTCGGGACAACCCAGTGACTTCAGGCCGTGAGCGGGCATCAGGGTCGCTGGCGGGACGGCTGCTCTGCATCACCAGTTCGCCACGGCACCGTTGAGCGAAGGTTGCAGGCGCCCTTCGCCCAGCAGTTCTCCCCATTCGTAGTCGATGCTGTCCGGCGTGAAAGGTAATACGCCGGCACCGGGCGTAAACGTCAACTCCCCAAAATACACCTCATTATCCGGTGCGTACAGATCAACCCGAACATAATCGAAGTCTTCGGAAAGCCGGACTGCGGCATCCAGCACCGAGTCCAGATGCTTTGGCCGAGGCGCCGGAGCCGCGCTACGTTTGTAGTAACCGATGGCGACGTTGAGGTGATTCCAGTTCTCGTCGTACACGTCCCCGTGCGTGCTTGGCCCGAATCGGTCTGAAATCACCAGAATGTACATGATAGGTCGCCCTTCGCGACCTCCGAAACAGTGCAACTTGAAGTCGGCGGGGATGTGGCCACGCTGGTCCAATAGCAGCTGCTCGAAGAAAATGCGTGGCCTGATCTTTCGGTAGTGACGTTCCCGCGAAACCTGGTAAAAGTCGGTAGACAACCAACGTGCCGCAATTTGCTCCAGTCTGTCGAAAGACGTCTGCGCTTTGTCTCTGATCACCTCGACAAAGCTGCTGCCGTGGTTTGCCTTCATCACGAATGAATTCGGCAAAGCGTCGAAGACCTGTCGATCGAATACCTCCGGAACAGCGATCAAGGGGATCAGGTGATCGCTGCCGAGCTTCGCCGCCACATAGTCGCGTACCGTAAGCTTGTCTGTCAGGTTGGCGAAACGTGGATCGGGCTTAAGACTGCGCTGCAGGATCTTCTCATTGAAGGTGGTAGGGTGAATAAGCTTGGGATACCGGCCAATACATTTGCGGTGTAACAGACTCAAAAAAAGCACATCGGGCAGTGTGCATTTTGCCCTCTCTTTAATTCGTCTGATGATTGAATGTTGCTCTTCCGGGTCGCGGTGATAGCCCGTCAAGAGCGACCGGTTCGTCGGTTCACTTTGTGGATGCACTTTCAGATCTCCGCCAGTGGAATCCGGCGAGTATGCGTTATCTTGAGGCGGACTGAGTGAGTGTCTTATCGGTCCATGCGTGAGAATCGTTAGAGGGTCTTGAGGACTGCTAGTTCCGTCGGCAGGGATTCAATACTGCATCGACGTCTAATTTCAGTCTCTGAGTCCAAAGCGCCAGGATCAAATCGCTGGCGTGCGCGGAAGTGTGTCGGGGACATGCCGTATCGTTCCTTGAACAGTCGTCCCAGACGATTTCCGTCGCCCATGCCGCAGCGTCTGGCAATCTTGTCCACGGGCAAATCGGTTGTTCTGAGCAAGGTGATAACGACGTCAAAGCGGGCCCGCAACAGGTATTCGAGCGGCGTCGTACCGAATTCATCCTTGAAACGACGCTGATAATTGCGCTTGCTCATTGCTGCGGATTCGGCCGCTTGGGCGACCGAGATTGGCTTGCTATAGTTTTCATGTATCCATCGAGCGGACGCGCGGATTTTTTCGGTCGTCGTGACAATGTTGGCGCCTTCTATTTCAGGTCTTGTCTGTTCGACAAACTTCGCCTGCATGGCGCGCGCTACCTTTTGAGCGGTATCCGCGCTTAGATCCCGTTCGATTTGCGTAAGCGCCATTTCCGTAGGCGTGACGCCATGCGTCGGCGCCGCCTCGGGGCCGTCGTCGAAAAGAAAGACGGGCACCGTAGCGTGTAGCGGTGTTTTGCGTACGATAGCTACATTGGCGCCTTGTCGCATACCGCTTGAAGCGATGAACCCCTGCTGTGTGATCCACGATAGAAGCCGTTCATTGGACTCCGCTGTGATCGCGGCGTCGCAACCTGCAACAAAAAACGCATGGAAATCGGCCAAGCTATACCGTTCGAGCCTTTGCGTCCAGATCGGAATACTGGAAGAGGTGACTACAAAGCCACCCTCATCGGAAAGAACCGAAAGTCGGTAGGGCGGCCGCGCGCCGTGTGACGGTTGGAACGCGTTCGCGAGACGGAAAACCTCACCGATCGCCCCGGTGGTGGCCATCGAGCATTCCTGAAAGACCAGAAGACCAATATGGCGCTCAATCTTTGAATCATCGTTGCTATTTGAGATACGCGGCGTGGGAAAGTCTGTAACACCGATCATAATTAGTTCTCCGAACGGAATGAACATTCCACGCCTTGAGCATAACGTACCGAAATGAGGTTGCGACAACCTGTCCGGTTATTCGGGTGTATTGGCGAAATCGTCCGAATTCGAGAAATTGTTGCCGCGCAACACGTGAAAAAACAGCGGAAAACGTGGGTAATAAGGAATTTCTTGCCGACCTGAAAATCGGGGTACGTTTTGCGCGATCATGGATCGTGTAATGGGTTCAACTGAATCGGCCAATAGCACCCGAATTTATGCCTACGGCAATCTGAGCCGTTGTGGAGGACTATGCTTCGCTGCAGCATCAAAGGAAATTCTCTGCTTTGGGTCAACATGTGGGTGCGGGTCTGTCCGAGCCACGTCATAGTTCTCTTCAACCCGCGATGGGTCGATTGCTGCTTAAACTCGCTCTTGAATTGGCAGTACGAAATAAATGCCGATTTGTTTATCGCATGGAAATTTTACGTGTCGAATTGATTTCGATTGCTTGCGAAATGACTACAGAATCGGCGGCAGCAGAACAGTATCTGGCGCTTGCTTGCCGCCACGTTCCGCCAGTTCGTTATCGCATCACCATGTTCGGCCAATAAACATGTGAGGAATACGCCGGTGGATTACTACCATCAAAATTCGCTCCCTCACGCCGCTGTCCCGGAACGCGGTCAGCTCACTGCGCGCGAGATGCTGAACCTGATGCGCGATCACATTTGGGAGATCCTGGCCACCACCGCGATACTCCTGATGCTGGCGGGACTTTATCTGCTCATTGCCCCAAAAATCTACTCGGCTGACGTTCTCGTACGCGTGGACCCACCGGAGCAAAACGCGCTCGGTATCGCCTTGCAAAATCAGGAAACGCTACCGCCTCCTGCACCGTCACCAGTGACCGAAATGGCTGTCATGCGCAGCCGCTCGGTACTCGGTCCCGTCATCGAGCGATACCGGTTCGACGTAACGGTCACGCCGCACACGATCCCTTTACTGGGCGATATCGTAGCCAGGTTTGCCAAGCCGGGGGAGCCCGCTGCGCCCTGGCTCGGGTTGAAGTCGTTCGCATGGGGCGGAGAAAGCGTTCAGGTCGGCGCACTGGAAGTTCCAGGCGATCTCGAAGAGGAAAAGCTCACTCTCGTTGCTCTTGAAGGCGGCGCCTACGAATTGCGCGCTCCATCAGGCGATGTGCTTGTCGAAGGCCGGGTAGGCACAGTCGCCAAGGCAAACGACGTCTCGGTGCTTATCAAGCAATTGGCCGCGCGACCCGGAACTCGATTTACGGTGATTCGTTGGAACGCACTCGACGCCTTGAAGCGCTTCGACGGACTCGTCAAGGTGACGGACAAGGTCAAAGACTCCGGTCTGCTTGAAATCGAGTACTCGGACAAGAGTTCGTCAAAATCCGCAGAAGTTGCGAATGCATTAGGGCAGCAATATCTCGCTACCGCTATCGCCAGCCGTCAGGCGAACGACACGCAGACGCTCGCATTCATCAACGGCGAGCTCCCCAGGTTGCTGGCTGATCTGAAGAAGACCGAGGCCGCCCTGAAGAGCTTCCGGTCTAGCTCTCAATCCATGCAGCCCGGCACGGAAGCCCAGGCCTACCTGCAAGGAGGTCTTGACCTCGACAGGCAGATTGCAGGTCTGCAACTGCAACGGACCCAACTCCTCGAGCGCTACAAACCCGATAGCCGATGGGTGCAGAGCATCGATACCCAGCTCGACCAGTTGAAGGCGGCAAAGGCGCAATTTGATAACCGGTTTGGAGGGATGCCCGCGTCCGAGCGTGAGAGCGTGGATCTGCTCCGTGCGCAGAAGGTTGCCGAAACGATCTATCTGGGTATGGTGCAGAAGGCAGAGCAATTGCAGGTCCGGCGTGCAAGCACCACGGGTGGCGCCCATATCGTCGACCCGGCGATCGTACCGTACCGGCCCGTGAAACCGAAGCCTATCGTCGTACTGCCCGCCGGCCTCGCACTGGGCGTGATTTCGGGCGTGCTCCTTGTCTTCATGCGCCGCCACGTCATGATCGGCGTTACGGATCCGCAGTACGTCGAACGTCGGCTGAGCGTGCCGGTTTTTGGCGAGGTCCTGTTTAGCCAGCAGCAAGCGCTGCTGAACCCGAATTCGTCAGGCGTAACCCGCAAGCCATTGCCAGCGGGCGGAGGACGCAGCACGTTACCGTTCCAGCGAGGCGCGCCCCGCATCGAGCCGCTCCTTTCCGCAAACCAGGGGGATGCGGCAGATCCGTTCAATACCAGCAGCAACCGGGTTCTCGCGGCGCGCTTTCCATATGATCCCTCGGTCGAGGCGCTGCGCGCCGTGCGGACGGCTATGGTGCGTGATCTCGTGCGCACGCGCAACAATGTGGTGATGGTCATCGGACCGACGCCGTCGGCGGGGAAAAGTTTTGTGGCAGCCAATCTGGCAGTCCTCCACGCCGAGATCGGCGCCCGCGTCGCTCTGATCGACGCCGACATGCGTCGCGGCCATCTCGCGTCTTTCTTCAAGCAAAGCAATCGCGAGGGTCTCTCCGAAGTACTCGCCGAGCGAATGCCTCTGCGCAATGCATTGCGGCATACGTGTATCGAGGGTTTGTCTTTTCTCGCCTGTGGTGCGCGCCCGGAGAACCCCGCTGCACTCTTGATGAAACCGCATTTCAAGGACGTGCTGGAGCGACTCGGCAATCAATTCGATCTGGTCATTATCGACACGCCGCCGTTCCTCGCGGTGACGGACGCCTCGATCATGGCGAGCGAGGCGGGCGCTTCGTTGCTTGTTCTCCGCTCCGGTATGCAGAGCGAGCAGGAGATCGCCGACACCGTCAAGAAGATGGACCGCGCTGACGGGCGCATTGCCGGTGCGGTCTTCAATGGCATCCCACTACGGCCCAGCACCCGGAACTATGGCTATACGACGAACTATGCGAGTGACTTCGGTGACCTGGAGACCACGAACTGACACAGGTGGTGAGCAAGGACGTTGTCGTCTGAAGTCATGTGACCGCGCAAAACGGAGAGTGCCATGCCCTTCGCAATCAATGGAAAGTTCACCTCGCAACCGATCACCGGTGTCCAGCGGGTCGCTTATGAATTAACGAGAGCAATGCAGATGCGCGCAGTTCCGGGCGATGAACTGGAGGTTTTCGTACCGCAGGACGTCATCGAACCGGGCGCGCTGCTGAAGCGGCAGCGGCGCCTGCCATGGTTGCGCGGAACGCTTTGGGAGCAGATCACGCTTCCGATTGCTGCAAGAGGCGTGACGCTTCTCAACTTATGCAATACCAATCCGATCCTGAAACGCCGGCAGATCGTCATGGTCCACGATATGGCCGTGTACGACGTACCTCACGGGTTCTCCCGGAAGTTCCTGCTTTGGTATCGGTTCTGCTTTTCCATGCTTCCGCGAATGGAGCCTACGATACTCACGGTGTCGATGTTTTCAAAAACGCGGATTTGTGAGCACCTGAAGATCGCCGAATCACGCGTCTCGGTCGTCACACCCGGCGCGGATCATCTGGATCGTGTTGTCTCCGACGCGTCGATAACCGAGCGGCTGGGCCTTGAGAAGGGCGCATATTGCATCATCGTTGGCAGCCTCGATGCCCGCAAGAACCTTCAACGTGTTCTGGATGCTGTTGACCGACTCAAGCACTCGTGCAACATCAAGTTCGTGGTGGTCGGCGGACGAAACCCGCGTATTTTCGGCAGCGGGTCCATCTCCAACACACCGACCGCTGAGCAGGTGGTCTGGGCCGGATTCGTTTCTGATGGGGAATTGAAAGCGCTTTATGGAAATGCGGGTTGCCTCGTATTCCCGTCGCTTTACGAAGGGTTCGGGTTGCCGCCCCTTGAGGCCATGTACTGCGGATGCCCGGTGATCGCCTCGACGCGCACCTCGATACCGGAGGCATGTGGAGATGCCGCGATGTACTGCGACGCGACGTCGGTGGATGACATTGCCGACAAGATTTCTCTCATGATGACGGACGATTCGCTACGGCAGCGGTACCGTGCCAAGGGCTTGCTTCATGCAAGAGAGTATCGCTGGGATCGTTCGGCGCAGAAGTTGCTGGACATTCTGCAAGGTCAGGCGAGCGACAGCATTCCGTCGCTTGCACCGAACGTATCGGCGGGTTAATCGATGTCGGCGAAGTGGCGACGTTATCAAGCCCCCCGCGTGTCGGGAAGGCGGCGGGCGCTGTCGAAGCTGGCAGCCCTTGCGACTGCGATCCTGCCGCTCACGCGCCCGAATGCGTCATTTGCGCTCGCCTCCAACTCGCGCTCGCCAGGAGCCCGCGGCAGGCGGATCACAGACATGATTGGAACCAACGGCTGGCCCGGATCAGCGGGCGACCTGGCCATGTGGCGCGAGATGGGGCTGACCTGGGGGCGCGATTCAGTCGGACCCGGCCAGCCTGATTCTCCGCGCGAACCTATGCGCGTCGACAGGACGGGCGTTCAATACAACAGCGAACTGCCGCCTATCCTGAACCGTAATAACCGGAATGGCGTGCGCTCACTCTTGCTGCTTGCCTATACGCCCAAATGGAATGCGTCAGTGCCGGGCGACTCGAAATCCGCTCCTGTCGACGTGGACGCGTGGAAGCGTTATGTCGACGCGGTAGTGCGCAAGTACTCCGCGCCACCCTACAATCTGCGTCACTTTCAGATATGGAACGAGGCGGCGGGCAAGTTGTCCGGCGGGCAGTTGCAGGCATCGTTCTGGCACGGCCCGGATTTCAATGAGAACCAGAAGCTGTCGCGTCCATACGAGCGCGCTATGCAGGACTATGTCGAGCGAATCCATCTTCCCGCTGCGCGAATCATCCGCAGTTACAACGCCTATGTCGTTTATGGCGGCTGGCCGGACCAGGGCGGTCTCGACAATTTCCGCAAATGGCTTGAATACAGAAGTCCGCTCTATAACGAGCGGATGCTCGACCAGGTCGACTACATCGACACCCACTATCTTCCTGTCCGCGATCTCGATCCACTCTACGAGCAGTACGTGAAGCACGGTCCCGCTCGTGGAATCTGGCAGACGGAGATCGGCGATACGTACATGAAGGATCCCCACTATTTGCCACGCTATTTCTTCGAGTTTGCGGTGTGGGCGCTCGATCGTGACTGGAACGACCCGGACAAGTATCTGTCGATGATCTATCACTGGGATGGTTACGACTCTTTCCGTTTGACACATCGTGGCCCACCCACGCGCACTTACAACATATCGGGACGAAGTCTCATCGTGCTGTGTCAAACCGTTGCGGGCTCGCTACAGCGCTTTCCGGCACCGCTTGCATTCGGTAGCGATGCATCCGGAACCGCGTTGCTGTCAGGCAGCGATATTGTGATTCAGGTCATCGCCGCGGCGGGTTGGCGAAGCGTCACCGCAACTGGCGTGAAGCCATCAACTGCCAATACGGCAACCGTTGAAATGATCGACGGCCTGACTGGCGCAATGAGTGCCCGCGAGAATATCGCTTTGACATGGAAGGACGCGACGTTGAATGTCCGCTTCAAGGTGCCAACCGAGGTGAACGGACCGCTTGCGAAGCCGCCCAGCCACCTTGCATATATCGTTGTCCGTCGCACGGCATAGGCATTGAATCGGCGAAGCGGAGGTTGGAAACCGTGACGGCCGGCCGATTGAACCCTTTACAGAGCATCGCGAGATCATGGATAAGATCACAATCGTCATCTGCAACTATAACTACGACCGCTATCTGGCCACGGCGATCGACTCGGCGCTGCAACAGGACTACGCGGCAACGCGCGTGATCCTGATCGACGACGGCTCGACCGACGGCTCGCGCGCAATCATTAAAAGCTATGGGGATCGCATACAGTCGGTGTTCAAGAGCAACGGCGGCCAGGTGTCGGCGTACAATTACGCGGTCGAAATTCTCGACACGGAGTTCGCCATCTTTCTCGATTCGGACGACTTCCTGTATCCGTCCGCAGTGTCGGAAGTGATGCGTGTCTTCAGCACCGGTGATTGGGCGAAAGTGCAGTTCCGCCTTGACGTGATGGATTCGGCGGGAAATTCGACAGGCGCTTATGTGCCTAACTCCGCGCCTCCGCCAAATTGCGGCAGGTTGTTGCGGGGCGGCTGGCTCTATCCATCGCCGCCTGCTTCGGGCAACGCATATCGAGTGCGCGCTTTAAAGCAGGTGTTTCCTATCCCTGAGGCGAGCATCGACCGCTACGGTGCGGACTTTTACGCAATCTACGGAACTGCGCTGGTGGGTGCGGTCGCGGACATCCAGAAGTCGCTTGGCGGTTACCGCGTCCACAACACGGGGAGTTCGAACGTATCGTTCGCCAACTCGGAGCAGATCAACAAAGCGCCGAAAGCCTTCACCATGCGATGGGCAATACTCAGAAAAACCGTTGCGACTCGACTGCAGATTGAGCTTCCAGAGGGCTTTTACGACTTTTCGCATGAGAAAGCACTGTTCTGCTCAGGCGTTTATCGCGCACCGGTTTTGACCCGGTGGCGCTGGATGATAAGAGACTCGCACGCCTATCTGCATACGATCGTGGCAAACCCGTTCTGGAGCCTGAAGAAGAAAGTCGGCACCCTCGTTCTGTCGTGTCTCTGTCTCGTACCGTACTCACCACTGTCTGACTTCGTGGTCCGCTACATCAACAACCCGCTCGCGCGCCGGCGAGCGGGTTAGCAATAACGTTCGGAACAACGGTTAGGCCGGTCTGAAGGAGGGCTGGATGGATCGACGAAATCACATCAATATCATTGCATTTGTGTATGGCGGCTATTTGATGAGGTATGTCTACCTCATCATCGTCGTGCCGTTTTACGGACGCATACTCGGTGTGGCGGAGTACGGTCGTGTTCTGGCGGCGATGTCGCTGATGAACGTTATCTGGATGCTGGCTAGCTATGGGTTTACGTTTGTCGGTATGCGCGAGGTATCCAGGGCGCAGTCCGATAGCGAATGCAACAGCATCTATTCGCTGCATACCAGCGCACGTCTTTGTCTCGGCTTGCTGGGTGGATGCGTTGGAATTGTCGCCACCATGTGTTCACCGGTATTGTCCGAACGCCCGGTGATCGGCGTGCTGGCTACGCTGCTTGGTGTTGTGTCCGCGCTCAATCTTGGCTGGTTGTTCCAGGGACGTCAGCACTTCCGCACGCCGATCATGATTGAGGTGTTCGGCTTCGCTTTGAGCCTTGTACTGGTTCTGAGTCTGGTAAAAGGGCCCGAGGACTCCGAATGGGTACTGGCGAGTCTGCTGGTCGCGGGCATAGCGTCCATGATGATTTCATATGGGCTGACAACCTATCAACTCGGGTTGCCGCGTTTAAAGACTGCCGGAATCGTGCCGCTGATACGCAACTCGACGATGCTGTTCTGCTACTCGTCGGGCTCGGTCGTGCTCACGGCGTCGTCCACCTACCTGCTCACATTGTTGTCCACCCCGGCGCAAGTCGGCTACTTCGGCGCAGCCGAGCGGTTCGCAACGATCGGGCTCAGCCTGATGGGACCGGCGGCACAGGTGTTTGTACCCACCATATCCGGGCAACTCGCGCGGGGCGACAAGGATGGCGCGCACGTCACCACCCGGCGCGGCGCTGCCTTGCTCATGGGCTACGGGTTCATTATTTTTTGCGGCGCGCTGACGCTGTCGCCTTTCGTGCTGCCCTTGATCCTGGGAGCAGAGTTCGAACCAAGCGCTCGTGTGCTCCAGTGTTTCGCATGGATGTTTCCGTTTGCCGCATTTAATGAATTCGTAGCGTTCTACGTGTTCGTGCCTCGCAAGAAAGACCGCTTGCTAGCCATAGCCGGCGCCGTCTCGGGAGTGGCGAATCTTGCTGCGGCTCTTTATCTCGCGCCGCGCTACGGAGCGATCGGCATGGCATTCGCCCGCGTGGCCGGAGAAGCGACGCTGTCCGTCATGCTGATGGGGATCATGATTCGCCTCGAACTAATTGGACTGGTCCCCGGCGGGCAACGGGCGCTTGGGATGTTCCGACTTGCATGGGGTACTCGCGCTCAGCCGGGCGCCAAGGATAAATGAACGGTTTTTTCCGACGCGTTGTGCCGGGTTGTGCTCTCAACGGAGGTCGAAGTGAAAGTCGCTATTGTTCACGATTGGTTGGTCGTTTCGGGTGGTGCTGAAAAGGTGCTCAAGAACATCATCGAATGCTTTCCAAAAGCTGACATCTTTGCCGTTGTCGATTTTCTGGAAGACCGTGACTGCGTGAAGGGAAAGTCCGTCGAGACGTCGTTCATTCAGCGCATGCCGTTTGCTCGCAAGCGCTACCGTGGGTACTTGCCGCTCATGCCGATCGCGATCGAACAGCTGGACGTGTCTGGCTACGATCTTGTCATTTCCAGCTCGCATGCGGTGGCCAAGGGTGTGCTTACCGGGCCCAACCAGGTCCATGTGAGCTATGTTCATTCTCCCATTCGCTATGCGTGGGACCTGCAGCATCAGTATCTGAGGGAGTCGCACCTGACAAGCGGAATAAAGTCCGTGATGGCGCGGGTGCTGCTGCATTACATTCGCGGATGGGACTCCCGCTCAGCAAATGGCGTCGATTACCTGATTGCCAATTCTCGGTTCATCGCGCACCGCATCAGGAAAGCGTATCAACGTGAAGCGACGGTCATTTATCCACCTGTCGATTTGAGGAACATGGCAATGTCCGCCGACAAGGAGGACTTCTATGTGACGGCCTCACGTATGGTTCCCTACAAACGTATCGACCTCATCGTGCAGGCGTTTTCGCAGACGCCCGAACGGCGGTTGGTCGTGATCGGGGACGGCCCGGAGATGAAGAAGGTGAGGGCCGCTGCCGGAGATAACGTGACCATCCTCGGACATCAACCCTTCGACGTTCTTGTCGATCATCTGCGGCGAGCTCGGGCGTTCGTGTTCGCGGCCGAAGAGGACTTCGGCATCTCAGTCGTGGAAGCGCAGGCGTGCGGAACGCCGGTTATCGCTTTCGGCAGGGGAGGCGCGCTGGAATCTGTCGTAGGTTTGCCCGCGGACCGGCCGACCGGGGTGTTTTTCAATGAACAGACCGCCGAGTCGCTGCTGGGTGCCGTCGTGCGATTCGAGCATAGCGCGGGTCTCTTCGATCCGCGCCAGTGCCGGAGAAACGCCGAGCGATTCTCGTCCGAAAATTTCAAGGCGGCGCTGACCGGTTTTATTGAAGCCCGGCTTCCTTACAGCTTCGTCGATCAGTTTGTTCCGCTGCGTCCTGAGCGGTCCATCGAGCCCGCCCCGGCTGGCAAGCGTCAATTTTCGACCGTGGTCTCCTGAGAGTGGAATGGATGACGGAGATGGTGGAAGAAGGTAGTGAACGAAACCGTATGCCGATGGATTGCGGGCGAATGCGTTTCGATCAACCGTTGAAGCGGAGCCGTGTGTCCGTAGGCTAGTGCTGAAATCAGCAGAATGCTGAGCGTCGGCCAGACCGGCCGGAACCGCTCGAACTCAACGTGGCGCGCATTGCGCAAAAAGATCAGCGCAACCACGGCTCCTACCACCCAGCCTGCGAAGGCTTCGGATAGCGAGTGAGACTGGTTCAATACTCGAGACATACCAGTCAGGAGCCCGACGATCAGTCCAATGGCGGTTCCGGCCTCGGGCGGCAGACGCCACCACTTGAATTGCAACGCGAAAGCGACGATCCATACGGAGGTCGACAGCATGGCGTGTCCACTGATCACGCGGAAATGAGAAGCCGGGAAAGAGAGGCCCCACCCAGCGTGAAGAATCTTGGTTGCGCCCACAATGCACATGCCCGCTGCCAATGCCACGAGCCAGCGGCATGCCAGGCGCACGTCGAATAGCGCGATCCAGATACTACAGGTCAGCGCCACGGGCAGCGTCACCGCGGCGTCACCCAGATTGGTAAACATGCGCCACATGGGGTTGTCGTTTCCTCGATTTGTAGCCCTTCCGAGGCTACGGCCTGTTATTCGACACGAGTGGCTTTGTGCTGTGCCGGTGTGGTGTTAGGTGTTTGTCCGGCGCTATCGTTCGGCCGCCGGGCTCCTCGATCTCTATACACCGGCGGTGCGGACGTGGCCGCAGTCAGTGGCCGCGATGCAAGCAATAGCGAAATCACGAGAGAAAGAATCAGGACATTCGATGGCGACACTAACCGGTGTTCGGTTGCCGCCATGACAAGCAGACAGACAGAAGAAAGCTCAACGAACCGGAATGCCGCAAAGTTCTGTACACCGGCCATCAGCGCAGCCGTAGCAGCACCCCGCCTGCTCCATTCAATGAGCTTCCAGAAGAAGTTCAGCATCAGGCCCAATCCAACCACGCCCACTTCCGCCAGTAAATTCAGGTAAGAGTTGTGCGCATGAGAATCGCTGTGTTCGACAGTCACGTCTGACGGTATCCCCAAGAGGTCAAAGTAAGACACCACGTTGCCGATTTGATCGTCATACGAACCAAAGCCGAGCCCGACGATCGGGCTTTGGCGGAAATAGGCGAGCGCACGCGGCCACAGCCATTCGGATCGGCTGTCGAGGTTGGCGACCTTCGCGTCCTGGTTATGAATGTTGAAGCTGTAGCCCATATAGTTGACGTTCGGCTCGGTATGAATGATCGCTATCGCGACCGAACTGGCCACGAGGCAGCCCATCAATGTGCCGAGCATCCACCGCTTGCGGCCAAAATACAGATAAGGAAGCATTGCCAGGGCGCCGAGCAACGATCCGCGGCTATAGGTGGAAAAGAGCATCAATGCGTTCATCGCGAGCAAAGCCAGAATCAGCTTGCCGCGCTTTTGCAGGTAGCACGCCGTGCCGAGACAGAACAGCATGGCAAGGAAGCCGCCGGCCGCATTACGGGCGATAAAGTAGCTGCCAAAGGTATCGTCCGGATGCGTGAAGATACTGAGCAAGCCGTTTTGCAGGACGTAGTAAGCATAGGGCGGCACATTGATTGCCACGGCGAAAATGAAGAATGTTCGCAGAACCTTGTTGAGATCCCATCGGTGCGCGTAGAGGCAACCGGCAAAGATGGGGGCATATGAAACGAAGAAATTGCCATCGCGCCGGTAAAATTCGAATTCGACGAGCGAACGCGGATCGTACAGCAGTGTCGAGACGAGCACGAATAACGTGAAGGCTGTTAGGGCCGACATGAAAGCTGGGTAGCTTCTACCGAAGAAACGCCACGAACATAAAACGATCGGTAAGAATCCAGCCGCGCTCACCGGAAGCAGATTGGTCACTGTCAGGAATAGCGCAAACAGGGATATATAAGCCATTGCGACTCCATCAACAGCGTACGGATGGCCGATAACGAATAGGGTGTGGCTGGCCGTGGGCAACAGGTTCACGACATCGTCGGAGTCCTATCTTTGCCAATTCACTAATCGGTGCCTTGACTCCAAGTTATCACGGGTCGGCATTGATTTCCAAACCTGCCTCAACTTTGCGGACCGCCTGTAGTGGCCGGCCTGCCGTAGCTCGCAACCAGATCACACGGACACGGCCAAAATTTCAACGGTTAGCGCCAAGCATGCTGTGGTGCAGCGTAACCTGCCTATGATTGAGTCCATCAAGTGTTGCGTCACTTGTATTCAGGAAGCTGTATTCAGGAAGCTGGCGGACCTGATACGTGTTTCGGTTTTTAATTGCGTCTACGAGTGAACGGTCAGTGCGTGTTTATCGCAGGGATTCGCTTCTCGGATAGCTTCGTGATCACCTCTGCGCTGCGTGTTGCCACGCATTGAGTCGTGACACACCAGACAAAACCACCCGTCGTTCCGGGACGATCGGACAGATGCGTCAAGCACTGCCCACCTCGTGACGCTGCCAGGGCCGCATGTCGCACCGGGTGAGACCAGCATGAAACACGATGATGCGCTGTTTGATCGGCGTGCCCGCTGCTTTGCGGTGATTGTTAAGAGGAGACGGACAAGATCGTCGCCGCGCGGGCATCGGCCAGCCAGGCGATCGTCCTTCAACGAATACAACTTTGCAGGGGCTTTAAATGGGCAACGTAACGCTGGAAGTCAATGCTTCGTCTGTCGAACTGGTAAATGGCACTGCAGCCGGGTGTTCGCGCCTGGTCCCGGTGATCCTGGCCGGTGGCTCTGGCACACGATTGTGGCCCGTATCGCGCGAGCAGTTTCCTAAGCAACTGATCGACGTGATTGGTGACAAGACGCTGCTTCAAGCCACCGTGTCGAGGATGGACGGCTTCAAGGGCCGGTGGGAGGTTGCACCGGAGCCTGTCATCGTCTGTGGAGCAGAGCATTATTTTGTCACTTACGAGCAGACTCGCGACAGCGGTGTCAACGCCCGCATCATCGTGGAGCCCGCTCGCCGCGATACTGCGCCCGCGTTGACACTGGCTGCATTGACCGCAACCGCGGAGGGCCAGGACGCGATACTGGTCGCGATGCCGGCGGACCACGCGATTGCGGATCTCGACGCACTTCATCGCTCGATTGCGATTGCCGCAGGCTACGCAGAGGGCGGCGCGATCGTGACATTGGGCGTTCCGCCGGCTCGCCCGGATACGGGCTTCGGCTATATCCGACTTGGCGTCGCGTTGCAGGACGGCGCACATCTGATCGACCGTTTTGTCGAAAAGCCCGCCGCGGAACTTGCGGCTCAGTACATTGAAGCTGGCAACTTCTGGTGGAACAGCGGCATCTTTGTTGTTCGGGCTTCGCTATGGCTCAAGGTTATCAAGCGGTTCCAGCCCGACATGCACGCGGCCTGCGCAGAAGCCCACGAACATGGCAAAAGAGCTGAGGGTTGCATCATTCCCGCGGCTCTCGAGTTCTGCCGCTCACCGTCCGACTCAATCGACTACGCGGTGATGGAACACCTTGGCAAGGCCGATTCGCCCTGCATAGGGGTGGTCGTGCCACTAGAGGCGGGCTGGTCCGATCTCGGCTCCTGGGACGCCGTGTGGCAAGCGATGCAAAAGGACGAGTTTGGCAACGCCGGGAGCGGCCGCGTGCTGTTTGAAGGAGCGACCAGCACGTATGCACGCTCTCAGGGCGGCCGGCTCCTTGCTTGTGTCGGTACTAGCGACCTCGTCGTCGTCGAGACGGATGACGCCGTGCTGGTGGCCGATCGCTCTCATGTGCAGGACATCAAAGGTCTCGTGTCACGCATCAAAAAGGAGAAGTCGCCCGAAGCCGATGCGCACAGAAAAGTGCGCCGTCCGTGGGGATTCTACGATTCGATCGACCACGGTGATCGTTTCCAGGTCAAGCGCATCGTGGTGAATCCCGGCGCGCGCCTGTCCTTGCAGATGCATCACCATCGCGCGGAACATTGGGTCGTGGTGAGCGGAACGGCGCTTGTCACGCGCGGTGAGGAGCAACTTCTTCTGAGTGAGAACGAATCGACATACATCCCCTTGGGCGTGCGCCACCGGCTGGAGAATCCCGGATGTGTCCCACTGCAGATCATCGAGGTCCAGTCAGGAACCTACCTCGGTGAGGACGACATCGTGAGATTCGACGACAAATATGGTCGTTGCGGCTAACTGGCCAGTATGGGACATGCGCGTGCTCTGGGAGAGTTGCAATGCGAGCAATCATTGGTTTACTGGCAAGATCGTTCGATGTTGCGGTAGTCGTGGGGGGAGCATTTGTCGCGTTGAAATTCCGTTTCGACGACGTCACACAGCGCAGTTTCTACCTGGCGTTCGTCGCCTTCGCCGCGGCGTTTTCGCTCGCGGTTTTTCCTGCGCTCGGGGTCTATGAGTCGTGGCGCGGGCGCTCGAAGAGGGTGCTCGTGGGGCAGGTCGCACTGGCATGGCTGATCGTTCAGGCGTGCGCGATGGCGTTAATGTTTTCACTGCATCGTATCGATTTCGTGTCCCGTTTGTGGTTCGCCTACTGGACCGGCCTGTCGGGTGCTGCAATGATTGCCGGGCGTGTTCTGACGCATAGCCTGCTCGGTCGCGCTCGAAACGCGGGATTGAACCTGCAGCAGGTTGCCATCGCGGCATGCGGGGAGCACTGCGAGGAAATCATCCATAAGATGGAGACGAAGCAGGCTGCCGGATTTCGTGCCAAGGCGCTTTACAACCTGGGTTCCGGCGGCCGGGCGACACCGTCCGTGACTGTGTTTGACCAGCACGCAGCGTTTGTCGACTATGTCCGCGAGCAGAAGATTGGGGAAGTTTGGCTTGCGCTGCCATTGAGCGAAGAACGCGCGATTCTAAAACTGGTTGACGAATTCAGAAACGATCTGATCAACATCCGTTTCATGCCTGACGTACGTGCACTTGCGTTGTTCGAGGGGAGTATTACCGAGTTGCTGGGTGTGCCCACCATCAACCTGGCTGCGTCGCCGTTGCCGCCGAATGCAATGCTGACGAAAGAGCTATTCGACCGGTTGTTTGCGCTAGCCGCATTGGTTGCGGTGTCACCCATCCTGCTTGCCTGCGCGGTTGCGGTCAAGCTGAGCTCGCGAGGCCCAGTGTTCTTCAAGCAATGCCGTAAAGGCGCCGATGGCAGGGTGTTCACCATCTACAAATTTCGCACGATGCGCCTGCATGAGCAAAAGCAGGGTGTGCTGGAACAGGCAACTCGTGACGATCCTCGCATCACCCGCGTAGGCTCGTTTCTCCGTCGAACCAGCCTGGACGAGTTACCGCAGTTCTTCAACGTGCTGCGCGGCGATATGTCGGTGGTCGGACCCCGGCCACACGCGCTCGAGCACGACGACCTCTATCAGAACATCGTGTCAGGCTACATTCATCGATACCGGATCAAGCCGGGCATTACCGGTTGGGCGCAGATCAACGGCTTTCGCGGCGAAACCGATCACATCGAAAAGATGGAAGGCCGCGTGGCGCATGATCTGTACTATCTGCGCAACTGGTCATTTGGGCTGGACGTCAAGATCATCTTTGCGACCATATTCAAAGGTTTCCACCATCGCAACGCATATTGAACGAATCAGGGACTCCTTCTTGCAAGTGATGACGTGCGCTCCGTACCTTAAAGGATGTGCCTAATGGAACATAATCTGCGCGAACGGGAAAGAGTGGAGCTTGACGATCCACATGCTGAGCCTGGTCCGAACGCCAGAGAGCGGTTGTGGTGTATCCACATAGAAGGGCCGGACGATTTCATTGCAGCCGCATCTCAAGAAGCGGCTCAGCAAGAGGCGTCCGCTATCAACGCGTATCTGGACAGGCTCGAAAACGGTAATCGCGTTTCCACCGTGCGCGCTGTGGCAATGGAATGGCCGTTTATAGCGGAGAGCCACGCCCGCTCGCTCGAAGTTGACTGGGATGACCTTCAACGGATGCCACATAGAAGTCAATCTACGAGCTCGTCGGCAAACGTATTGACTACCGTCGCGCGGCACCTCAGGGAGCTTGTCGGGATGACTCGCCATCGGTGATGATCATCACAATCGATGAGGTTGGCGTTCGACGCCTGATCCGCATCCGCGCTCGACCGGCTCATGAAGAGCCGGCCTCCGCAACACCTACTTCTTCATAATCATTAACTGGTCGAAATTGACAGTGCATTCAGGTTGCGCCGACAGGCTATCCGTGGCGATAAGAAGATTGTCGTCCCGCAAATCAAATGCCCAGTTCATTTGAGAAGGCGTTAGCGTAATTGGCCGTTGATTACACATTTCGCTGGCCGCAGCCACCGCGTCTTTATAGTGAGCCTGTTTCAGTATGATATAGCCCGCGACGCTGGCCATGGATAAAATGGAGTTCATAAAGGCAAAAACGATGATCGCGTGGAATTGTTTCCGGCTGGTTGAAAACGCCGCGGTGATCAGAAATGGGACCGCGTAGAGCATCGGAACGTACCGCGCCCACCACGATTGGGGGTGAATCAAGACGATGGCCAGAGTTGCGAGCAAAAAAATCGTTATGAGGTCCGTGCCCTTTCTTTTCCAGAAGAATGGGATGATACATATTATGAGCATGACTCCAAAGAATGGACCGAAACCGGCGAAGCGCGTATCGGCTGTGTGAAGCGCAATGAATGCTTCGCGCAGATGATCCGGCGACAGCACAAAGGTCGGTTGCGCGTTGCTGCAACTACTACAATTACTGGGCACCGAAAAATATGACAGGAAAAGCCTGTGCAACGGGTTCATGCTCAGGAAATCCGGTGACGCTTGTCGCACGATGATATCCATCTTATCCTTGCCAAGGATGGGATAGAAGATATGCTTACCCGAGACAATATTTTCGATGTAGGGGGAATAGCCGACGATCGCGATGGCGACGAACGACCATACTGCCAATTGCCCAATTAAAAGCTTGTATTTTCTAAAAAATTCCCTTTTCTCTCCGCCAATAAATGTCACGGCGAAGAACACTAAAACAGAGACAGCTGCGAAAACTAGCCCTGTCATTTTTGAACCGACGAGAAGCACCAGTGCAGTACCCAATTGCACCGCAGAGTATGGCCGATTCCTGATAGCGAAGACCAGATTGACGGAGAAGATAGTCCAGCAGTAATAGTGGGCGGCATCCACGTATAGTGTTGTCAACTGGCCGATTGCGACCGGGTTGTAGATGCATGCGGCTGCTGCGAAGAAGGCAGTTCTACCGGATTGAATCGTCGTTTGGAACAACCGCATTAGACAGACCAGAGCGGGAACACTAAGCAGCAGAGTAAATGACTTGCCGCTGTTGAAGTGCGTGGTCAGCACTTTGGCTGTATATGCAAAAAACTCAAATGCCTTGGGATAGTGCTCCGCCCAGAATATACCGCCGGGCGCGCGCATGCCGACAGACCAGGCGGTTCCGCGGTCTAGCAGGAGGGCGACCGCGCTGTGGTAATTCAGACCGTCGTAACTAAATTCACGCAGGTGTCCATAGCCAAATAGCACAACCCCAATGAACGCTATTGCCAGAATTACCGTGTGCCATCCGGCACGGGAAAAATATCCATATATTCCGACTGCAACAATAAAGGCAAGCCCGACGAGACGTTGTGACGATGGGCTATAGATGCCCAGGTTATAGAGAATCGCCGCATATAGAGACGACGCAAACACGAAAACAACGACATAGTCGCAAAATTTTTCCCAGTCCACATGTTTGAAGGTATTTTTCATCGTCATAGACATGGATGGCCTTCTCTCGGGTAAAGGAAAACGTAGAGTGATCGTTGCTGGGCCACGCTGTTTTTATGTAATTGCCATCAGCCAGCACGCTTCCAAAGGGCCTCGAGACGACGCGAGGCACGGCACGAAATTTTGAACCGCCACTACAGGGAACGCTGCGAGCGGTCGACACTCACGTCGCTAGCGCGAAGAGCAAAATCCGCACAAAGATAACAATGAGAATTATGGGCGTATGTGCGGCGGCGCACAAGGAGCGTGCGTCGCGCTATTGCCTATAAGCCCAGTCAAAATCAGCGCGGTTCCAGCACATAGGCGACACTGCGCGCGTTCGTTGGGCCAGTTGTTCACGCCTTCTTACAATTGGCATTTGCCACCGATATTTCGTCATCTTTTCGGGAGATATCAAGGACGCCTCTATTCGAGCCATGTGCTAATTTGAATATGGTGCGACGCAGCGCGTCACCTTAGCCAGGCCCAACAATGTTCAGACATTGGCGTCTGGCTCATCGCGCAAGTGATGGGATCCTCCCGGCGCTTTGCTTAGGCTAACACTTCGATAACTGCTCGAGGCTACCTATGGCTGCTGCAAGTATCCCGCTTTGTGTCGATCTGGACGGCACACTGACCCACAGCGACCTACTGATCGAGTCGTTCCTTGTACTGATCAAAAAGAATCCCCTCTACGCGCTTTATTGCGTCGTATGGCTGCTCCGCGGAAAGGGATATCTGAAAGCTCAGATCGCCTCGCGCGTCGCCATCGATGTATCACTGCTGCCCTACAACGCGCGCGTCGTTGATTTTCTGAAACGGGAACAGTCGAGCGGTCGTGATCTTTATCTGTGCACCGCAGGCGATCAGCGATTCGCTGAACAAATCGCTTCCCATTTCGGATTCTTCAAAGGCGTGATGGCAAGCGACGAGTCGCGCAATCTCTCCGGCACGAACAAGGCGGGGGCCTTGTCGGCGAGGTTCGGAGTACAGGGCTTCGACTACTGCGGCAATGCTCGTGCCGATGTGCCCGTATGGAAGCAGGCACGTAGAGCGATCGTCGTGGGAAGCAGGCATATGCAGGCCGCGGCGCAGAAAGTGAATCAGACAACTGTCTTCTTCGAAAGCAAGCGTTCTTTCTTGCGGCTCGCGCTCAAAGAAATGCGCGTTTATCAATGGGTGAAGAACCTGCTGATCTTCGTGCCGCTTCTCGCGTCCCATCGTTTCACCAATGTCGACACGCTGATCGCGGAGGGGGTTGCGTTCCTTTCCTTTTGTTTTTGCGCGTCGTCGGTGTATCTGTTAAACGACATGCTCGATCTTGACGCGGACAGGCGTCATACCCGCAAGCGCAAGCGTCCGTTTGCTTCGGGAGAATTGTCGCTCGTTTCCGGCATCTTTCTGATGTTCATCCTGTTGGCGGGGTCTGCAAGCCTTGCGATCATGCTGCCGCAGTCATTCCAGCTCGTGCTGGGGTGCTATGTCGTCACAACGCTCGCCTATTCCTTCCGTCTGAAGCGCGTGATGCTGGTAGACGTGTTTGTGCTTGCGGCACTCTATACCACCCGTATCGTGGCCGGCGGAGCGGCCGGCGGCGTTGTGCTTTCCGACTGGTTGATCATGTTCTCGGTGATGATCTTTCTCAGCCTGGCTATGGTCAAGCGTTACACCGAACTCGACAAAATGCAGCGGGACGGCAAGGTCTCCGCGGCAGGCCGTGGGTATTTAACGGATGACATGAGCATCGTGCGCTCTTTCGGGACGGCAGCGGGCTATGTCGCGGTACTGGTGCTTGCGCTTTACATGAATTCTGCCGACGTCAAGGTGCTATATCAGCATCCGCACAGGCTCTGGATCCTCTTTTGCCTGCTTCTGTATTGGATCAGCCGTATCTGGATGGTGGCGTTCCGTGGGCAGATGCATGATGACCCGATCGTCTTCGCAATCAAGAACCGCTCGAGCCTGTTCGTCATCGCGCTGTGCGTGCTGGCCGTGCTAGCCGCGATGTGAGAAAGCGCAAAGCGCGCTGCCGGGGCGCTTATTCGAGCTCCCCGGATTTCCTCGCCGTTTAGCTTACTACCTACTCCGAGCGGGAAAGCCCCGGTCGCACGGTTCGGCTGCGATTGATGTGGATGGCGATATCCCTTGCAATTCTTGCATTCGAAAACTGCGGGCGCCAGCCAATTGCCAACGATTCGTCAATCGACAGGACGTGCTGGAGTTCGAGCATAAGCAACTGCTCCCGCGCGAGCAATCGGTAACCCAAAAGAGACGAAAGCCACTTCACGGGAAGCAATGGAATAGAAATCTTTCGCACGTGCCGCACCCCGAGTTCCGCCGAGATTTCGTCGATCCATTGGCGGATCGAGAGTGGACCCGGATCCGCCGCATTGAAAAACCCGCTGGCACGCGTTTCCGCAACGCGATAGATCAGGCTCGCCACATCTAGGACGTGCACCATGTGGATCTTATGGTCGCCGCGACCGGGAAATGCGACGAAGCCGAACTTCGTCATCATGTTGACGAAGCCTCGGAATAGCCCCTCTCTTCCTTCTCCGCCAATGATGCAGGGGATGATCGTCGCCGCCCCTGGTATGGTGTTGATGAACGCCTGGGCGGCCATCTTCGAGCGGCTGTACACGCCTTCGCCGCCCATCCTGCTGCGTATATCGTATTGATCTTGCCCGGTCTGGCGATACATCATGCTCGTGCCGACGTGAATGAAATGTGGCCCCTCGAACCGGTAGCGCTCGCAAAGATTCTTCGCGGCCAGCACGTTGTTACGTTCAAAGAATGACTTTCTGAAGAGGAGGGGGACGCCTTTGGTAACGTATTGAACCGCCGCGCAATTGACCACTACGTCAACGTGCGGCAGCGAAGCCGTGAACGCCGGATCGGCAAGATCGCCTCGCAAGTCGACCGAGCCGGTCCTGTCAGTGGTGATCACTTCATGAGCGCGCGCCTTGAATTGTTTGACGCACTCGCTACCTAGAAAGCCCGCCGCGCCGGTGATCAGTACTCGCATAGTGTGACTCCCTGTTCGAGCCTTACGATTTGGCAACCAGATAGACACCGACGATGATGACGGCGATGCCCAACAATTTCTGCGTCGAAAGATATTCTCCGAACAGATACCAAGCCGCTATCGCGTTCACCACGTATCCGATCGACAGCATCGGATACGCCACGCTCACCGGAACCTTGGACAAGGCCACGATCCAGATAGCGACGCTCAGTACATAGCATGCTAGCCCCGCCATAATATGAGGCTCGAATCCGACTCTGAAAAGAGCCGAGAACGCTGTTTGGCGACTGAAGCTGAGCGCTCCCAGCGCATTGGTTCCGGCTTTCAACCAGAGTTGCGCCATCGCATTCAGCAGGACGCCGGTCACGATCAGAACAAAGCTCAGAATGCTCACTTATCCTCCGGAAATGGATGGCACAAATCGCGCATAGGGTCTCGCGATCCTGTGTGATCTATAGAAAGCCGGAAACGGCGAAAGTACAAGCTGTGCCGGCAACGAAGCTGCAGCACGCCGGCGAGACAGCGCGAAACGCGACCAGCCTCGTATGACCCGATGATTCCGACGCCTTAGCCGCCGCTCTCGCACACGGAGTGTGATCATGATACGTGTCTAATCAGACGGCGCGCGGCATAAATTCGGCATTCGCAGACAAAGGTATCGAATCGCGCGACGTGTTGTTCCACGATAGGGTGTTGCGTATAGAAGATGTCCGCTGAGCACGATGTGTTGGCTGATTTGACCGAGACACGCTAGGAGAGCCTACGCGCGCTAGAGCAGATAAAACCAATACCCATTCGATGACGACGTGCGTTGCATTGAAAGCTCGAAGCCGAATAGGTCAGTTTAAAAAGAGAAAGATCTCTCTTTCGATGTTGCGGGAGAGCGGCAAGTGTACCGGCCTTCACACGTTGGAGATCGCAATCCATTCAAAGAAGCTTTTCTTTCCCTAATAGCGAGCATCGCGGAGTTATCTCTCAAGACAACTAGCCGAAATAGGAGCGCCTTGTTACGACCAAGGGCGATTTACTCCACTCGAGTAGGTCCTGGCTGGTCAACTGCGAGTTGTGCACGCCGGAACCGAGGGCGCGGTCCGAATGGGACATGGCCCCGACAGTGGCGAGCGACGTACGCATCGGAAAAAATGGGGCGCCGGAATGGGGTCGAAGTGGCAAAAATTGAGCGCATCAGTCCTCTGATCATCATAAGAAAGTAGGAATTTTCGCTATGTCTCAAATTGTCCGAAAGATTCCTGCTTTCTGGCGGAAAAAAACTGTTTCTACTGTAATTCACCGCGCATTTCGCGTACGATTTACTCCGTCGCGCCGCATTTTGTGAATAACTTACCGAACAGATCCACGTCGGTCGTCCTTCCGGTGAAACGTTTGCGCAACGCGCGGCTCGCGGTTTGAGCAGCACTCAATACCGTGTCAGGTCGTCTCCATCGTTTGCAGAACGGACAGTGACGCGCGGATAGGCTCGCCCGAGGCATGGGTGACATTCGCACGGCGGATTACTGCATCTCTTCGAACGTCTTTTTCGACCGCTAATCAAGCATCAGATTTGTGCGCGGATGCGTAGGAATTTTTTCGTCTATAAGTAGTACGAATTATTAGGCGATCAGTCCAGGCGCATTTACTCATTCGAAACTCCAAAAACTAATATTTGGATTTTTTATCGAGAATTTTCTCGACAGTGGAAATTATTTGCCATGGTAAAACGACGTCAATTTATTGGTTGCCTTACGGCTCTCGGTGGGAGTTATCTTTTGAGCGCCTGCGGCGGAGGCTCGGAAGACGGTAGCAGTACTACCACCGAATCAGCCGTCAATAAAGCAACAGCACATGCAAGCACCCCGTCGGCTAGCGGTACGGCAATTCCCCCGGCAAGTTCCATCACCGACAACTCCGGCGTCGTGTGGACTCTGGTAAAGGGCTCGGTGTATCGAAACGGTGCGAAAGCGGGTAACACCTACAATGTGGCGCTGGTGCTGTATTACAGCGGTAGCGTTTATCACCAGGGCACCGGCGGTCAGTTCTATTCCTGGAACGGCTCTACATGGGTGACTTGCAACGATCCGCGTATGGGTGGCACTTCGGCGGACGGCACGACGCTCCCTGCGTCGCCCTACATTATCGACAAGACGGGCGCAATCTGGACCCTCGTGAATGGTGTCATTTACAGGAACGGCGCCACCGTGGGCAACACGTACAATGTGTCGCTCGTCCTCTGGTACGGCGGCAAGATCTGGCATAAGGGTTCAGGCGACCAATTTTACGTGAACGTGGACGTACGCAACGTCAAGGCCCAATGGTTGCCCTCCAGCGACCCGCGCATCGCCGTTGCTCCGGCGGCAGGTTCCTTCTACGGGATGAACGGGCACTTTGACTACACGTACACGCCCACTCAATTGGTCTCGATGCTGAAAGCCATGGGTTGTACTACCTATCGCGTCGGCTGCACGGACGACCCGAATCAGATCAATGCTGTCGTCAAAATCGCGCAAGCCTTCCAGTCAGCTGGGCTCAAGCTTCTTGTGCTGATCCAGCAAGGTGTCTACGACTCCAGCGGTAACGTTTTTTCTGGCGAGTCGGCGGCTTACAACCGCGCTTTCGCTTGTGCCAAGACTATTGCAAACGCAATGAAACCGTACGGCGTGACCATGTACGAATGCGGAAATGAGCTGACCCGGCAAAACGCCACGGTAATGAACTTCTCCTACGCAGGTTCGTTGGCGATGGATTTCAACAATACGAACTGGCCCGCCATGCGCGGCGCGATGCGCGGAATGATTGACGGCGTCAAATCGGTTCAGTCTACTGCGAAGTGCGGTATCAATTTCTGCGTTGCGGATATTGGCGCGGCTGACGCGTTGTGGGAAGGCATGCAACCCGACGGCACCGGAGGCCACCCGACGGTGCGCTGGGATATCACAACCTGGCACAATTACGATGCATATGGGGACATTTTCAACATCGGCTCCGACGGAAACGGTCCCACCTTTGACCTTCCGACGTATTGCAAGGCCAGGTATGGAGTGCCTTTCATGATCACCGAATGGAATACGGGACCGGACCAAAGCGAGTCCTTCCGTGCGAACTACATCACCACGCAATTGGGTGAGTTCTATCAAGCAAGAAAGACGCACAATATCCACTCCGTGATGTACTACGTGCTTGATAGCGGGAACAGTACCTACGGCATCATGATCAACAATGTTCCATTGACCGAGCCGTACAATGCATTCAAGACCTTCACTGCCAGCCACCCGGACAACTAACCGCATGGGTGTTCACTGGTGACGATAGACCTGGTCTCTCCGCTTCGCGGAGAGACCAGGTTGCGTTGTTCAGAATAAAACTTAAGACGCCAGTCCAACCAGGTGGCGCGGCTGCGCGCCGCGGTTTTCAAGTCGTGGTCAATGCGAATAACAGTCATGCGCAGACTCGTCGCTTTCAAACGTCAAAAGCAAGTTTAAAAAAGACGGCAGCCTGGCCGCGACTTCTTTCGACAACCTCAATATGCGGTCGCCCTGCATCATGCCTGATGCTATCCCACCCTGCGTCGACCCTCGTCGGCTTTTTACGCAAAGAGCCCCGTTTTAAACGAACGACGTTAACAGCGTGATAGGTCCACCGCTTTCGGCCACGCTGTCCAAAACTGAGGATGTAAATTCCTTACAGTTTTGTTCGGTCTCCGCTAGGCTTGCTATACGAGAAGATCGTCGCGAAAGACGGTGTTGCCGCACTTTCGCAAAATTATTATTGAAACCGATTGGCTTGAGGAAGACCGCGGTTGGAAAGATCCAACCACCGCCAATTGCCTGAGCGCCCGCGTTAGATCGCGCAAGCGCTGGCCCCAGCTGTTGCCTTATCGGCACAAGAAATATCTAACGACAGCGAAGACCCATCGCCAAAGATGTGTCTGCGAGGGACGCGACGCGGCCAATGTATTAGTGCCGCCATTAAATGGAGGAGTCATGCCGTACGCTACGATAAAACGAAGAACTTTCCTCGGCGCAGCCGCCACAGCAATGACCTGGGCTTCGTTTCCCTATTTAGCCAGGGCTGCCACCACTCCAGTGATTCGTATCGAATGGCAGCAATTCAAAACGACACCTCACTACGCTTCGTTTCTTAACGCGGTGCGTACGATGCTGGCCAACACAAATGCGGCCGATCCTAACTCATGGCAGTATTGGACTAATGTTCACATGAATTATTGTCCGCATCGGCAACCGTACTTCTTAGCCTGGCATCGCGGATACTTGTACTACCTTGAGCGGCAAATCAGATTGGTTTCGGGTGATAGCGATTTCACGCTGCCTTACTGGGACTGGTTTACGAATCCGAACGTTCCGGCGGAATTCACCGATACTGCAAGTGGCAACCCGCTTTACTGTCCCCGGCTCAATACCAACGTCTATAGCGCGTTGGACCTGTCGCCTTTCTCACCGTCGGTTGTGAACTTCCAGCGCGGCACGGCCAATTCATTTGAAGAGAAGTTCGAGTCCGCACCCCACAATCCAGTGCACAACATCATCGGCAATTCGATGGCCACCATGCAATCGCCTCGCGATCCGATCTTCTATCTACACCACGCGAACGTCGACAGGCTTTGGCACGCGTGGGCGCTACCGGACGGAAGGACAATGCCGGCGCCGAGTGACCCGTATTGGGCAGGGACCTTCACCTATGCTTCTGCTTTGACGATCATCAAGGAGAAAACATACTCTCCGCGTTCCCGACTCGGCTATGACTACGCAAACACGGCCAGACCCACTACCTTGCCACCGCAAGCACAGGCGGGCCGAATCATTCGGGTGCAGGCGCAAATGATCCAACTTCGAGCGCGTCCACCCGTTGGCACCTTCTCTGCATCCCTGGCGCGTGATGTTGCCCCTGGTCGGCATTCGATCGGCGGCGTTAAAAGTATTGCGCTGCGTGATGAATCTATCACTGCGCTGGTCATTGGAGAGGCCGCATCCGTTAAGCCACTTCAGGAGTTGCTTTCCGTGACCGCTGCACCTTACGACGCGGCTGCGCGAGGTTCGATTGCGCCGTCAGCAGCTGTCGCCACGCCGTCCGGGAAGTATCGTTCTGTGAAGATCGTACTTGACAACATCAAGCTGACGGCCGCAGGTGCGGCGGGGGGTTATTTCTACAATGTGTACCTGAATCTTCCCGACAACTTCGGCGATGAGGCGGCGCGCGCTCAGCACTTCATTGGCACGCTCGGGGCCTTTGAAGTTTCTGGGGCCGCGCACCATGGAACGGTAACACTAGACTATCCCGCTACCGCGGCACTGTTGAAAACCGCAGATCAAGGCTCGCGAGAGTACCTCATCTCTCTGGTCCGCGTTAATGGTGCGAATGCTCCTAAAGGAACCGTCATGCAGGTCGGCGAGTTACGGGTCGAACTAACAACTGAACCGGCATACATTGTGTCTCCGGTTGCTCCTTCCGGTTCCAGCGAGCCTTACTAAGTCGGTCGGCAGGTTGCCTGTGCTGGTTCAGGCGACCTTGCCATGAACCGGTCAGGTGTCGCGCCTTTCGAGGTAGAGGCATTGTGCGCGGACAGACCTGTCAACGTATTAGTCGAAGCCTGCGATAACGCAACTATTGAGGAGACCCCTGTGTCACGTCCAAGAAGGATTTTTCAAGCTGAGTCCGCTTTCCCACGGAGCAACGCCATCAATCCTGGATTTGAGAGGAGGGAAGTTACCAGTGGCGCACCTGTTGGCCTCGAAAGACGGGTAAAGGAGCATGCAAAGGCTTTGCTGCCGGACATGTTCTTCCTTTTGCTTTTGCATCGAAGGGAAGTTGGCCGATTTCCCAATCTCATCAAGCCCAGGACATTCAACGAACGGATCCTCAGGCGAAACCTGAAGCCCGATCCTCGGTATGCTCCGCTGACGGACAAGCTTGCCGTGCGCGAGTATGTGGGCCGAAGTCTTGGAGAGGAATTTCTGGTCCCTTTAATTGCCGCTCCTACCGAGTTCACGCGCGCGGTTTTTGATTCTCTTCCAGACTCGTTTGTCATGAAGGCGAATCACGGCAGTACGTTCGTCGAGATTGTCCGCGACAAATCAAAGGATAGCTATGAGCGGCTACACCATTTGGCCGTCCAGTGGCTATCGACTGACTTTTATCAGGTGGCCCGGGAGCGTCATTACAGGGATATCGAACCACGGCTATTCTTCGAGACGCTTCTCCTCGATAGAAACGGTCAGGTTCCCGCTGACTACAAAGTGCATTGTTTCCGTCGAAAAATGGAGCGGCCGGTGATGTACATCGTGCAGATCAGCGACCGGTTTGGACAACACCCGCGCGGCGATGTTTATGACGTGGACTGGAACCATCTTGACGTAACGATTGGCGAGTACGCACGCAGTGCCACACCGGGCGCTCCGCCTGGTAACCTCGACGCAGTGCTTGAGGCCGCCGCGAAGCTATCTGACGGTTTCGATTACGTTCGAGTCGATCTGTATGCACCGGATAATGCACTTTACTTTGGCGAGCTCACGTTTACGCCCGGCGCGGGCGTCGTCCCCATGTTTCCTGATCGCGTCGATTTCGAGTGGGGCGAACTTCTAACACCTTCGAAAATAAACGGTAGTGCATGATCGCAGAGCCCGTGGTACGGCTCTGGTGCAAATCTGGGGGGCGGAAGGCTGTTGGTTGCTGTTGCCCGGGATCGGGCTTCGCGAAGGAACGGTGAACGGTGGGGTCGATGCGTTTAGAATGCGGATTTGCAAAGAGACGGTGTCGTTTTTTGAAACTGCTGCCGACACCGATCACCGTCGCCAGAAACGCAAAGACCAACCGAAGGTGATCCGATTGCCCCACCTGAAATACCTGGCCGGCTATCCCCCAGCGCTGCGAGAAAAAGTCAAGAAGCTGATAGCCGACGAGCAACTAGGACCGTACCTCACCGCGAGGTACCCCAACACGCACGAAGTGCAAACAGACAGAGCGCTCTACGCCTACTGCGCGGACTTGAAACGCGACCATCTGCGCAGCGCGGAGCAAATCGACAAAGTCACCTACGACAGCAAACTCGACGTCGTACGCCACGCATTAGGCCTGCACACCAGTATCTCGCGCGTGCAAGGTGGCAAGCTGAAGGCAAAAAAGGAAATCCGCATCGCCTCGCTGTTCAAATCAGCGGCGCCGGAATTTTTGAAAATGATCGTCGTGCACGAACTCGCTCATTTGAAAGAGAGCGATCACAACAAAGCCTTCTACCGACTCTGCGAGTTCATGCAACCGGGCTACCACCAGATCGAATTCGACCTGCGCCTATATCTCACGCATCGCGAACTGACAAAAAACCAGACCTGACGACCGCCGGGCCACTCACCAAGCAGCCACCGCGTCGACTTCCGAAGCCTTCAGCAAAACAGGGATCGACTTCGAAGTCGGCGTCCCCGCGCCATCCGCTACCGAAGACAACGGCACGAGCGGATTCGTCTCCGGATAGTAAGCACAGAGACACCCACGCGGAATGTCGTACTCCACCAGCAAAAACCCATCCGCGTGACGCTCTATCCCATCGGCCCACACGCTCGTGATATCCACGCGCTGCCCCGCTGCAAATCCCAGCATCGCGAGATCGTCCTTGTTCGCGAACAGCACGCGCCGCTGTCCATACACGCCGCGATAACGGTCGTCGAGGCCGTAAATCGTCGTGTTGTATTGATCATGCGAGCGCGTCGTCATCAACGTCATCAGGCGCTCGCCGTGCTCCTTTCGCGCTCGATGAATCGGCGTATCGAGAGCAATCGCATGCACGATGAACTGCGCCTTGCCGCTCGGCGTTTTCCAGATCCGCTCGCGTGACGCGACACCCAGGTGGAATCCGCCGGGATTCTTCAACCGCTCGTTGCAACCCTCGAAACCCTCGATCACCTTCGCGATGCCGTCGCGGATCAGCGAATAATCGGCCGCTTGCGCGAGCCAGTCCACCTTGTCGCTGCCGAGTGTCGCATGCGCCATGCGCGCGACGATCGCAATCTCCGACAACAGATTCTCCGAGGCCGGCTTGTTCATCCCGTACGAGATATGCACCATGCTCATCGAATCCTCGACGCTCACGCCTTGCGCCACGCCATTTTGCAAGTCGATTTCGGTGCGCCCGAGCGTCGGCAAAATCAGCGCGTCGCGTCCATGCACGAGGTGGCTGCGGTTGAGCTTGGTCGTGATATGCACGGTCAGATCGCACGAGCGCATCGCTTCCCATGTACGCGGCGTGTCCGGCGTCGCGATCGAGAAGTTGCCGCCGAGGCCGATGAACACTTTCACCTTGCCATCCAGCATCGCCTGAATCGCATTGACGACGTCGAGCCCATGTTCACGCGGCGGCTCGAAATCGTAGACTTCGCCGAGCCGGTCGAGAAACGCCTGAGTCGGTTTTTCCTCGATGCCGACGGTGCGATCGCCTTGCACGTTCGAATGCCCGCGCACCGGGCACAGACCCGCGCCACGCCGGCCGATATTGCCGCGCATCATCATCAGGTTCGACAGCAACTGCACGGTCGGCACCGAATTCTTGTGCTGCGTGAGACCCATGCCCCACGTCGAAATCACCGCGCGGCCCTTCACGTAGATGTCGGCGAGCTTCAGCACGTCTTCGAACGGCACACCTGATTCAGCGACGATGGTGTCCCAGCTCTCGGCACGCAGATCATTGGCGAAGGCGTCGAAACCCACGGTGTGTTCGGCGATGAACTCGAGGTCCAGCACGCGCTCGAGGCCCGAAGCGAGCGCCTCGTCATCGAGTTCGATCACGCGCTTGGCAACGCCCTTGATCAACGCGAAATCGCCGCCGACCTTCGGACGGATGAACACGGAGCTGATCTTCGTGCTGCCCATCGTGATCATTTCGACCGGATGCTGCGGGCTCGCGAAACGTTCGAGGCCGCGTTCCTTCAGCGGATTGATCGACACGATGGTCGCGCCGCGCTTCGCGCACTCACGCAGTTCGCCGAGCATGCGCGGATGGTTGGTCGCCGGGTTCTGGCCGAAGATCAGCAGCGTATCGGCGTGTTCGAAGTCGTCGAGCGTGACCGTGCCCTTGCCGATGCCGACCGTATGCGGCAAACCGCGGCTGGTTGCTTCGTGGCACATGTTCGAACAATCGGGGAAGTTGTTGGTGCCGTACATGCGCACGAACAACTGATACAGGAACGCGGCTTCGTTGCTGGCGCGGCCCGAGGTATAGAAGGCGGCGCGGTCAGGATCGTCGAGGCGCTTCAGGTGGCCGGCGATCAGGTCGAAGGCTTCGTCCCAGCCGATCGGCACGTAACGGTCGCGCATCGCGTCGTAGACGAGCGGATCGGTCAGGCGGCCATGCTGTTCCAATTCGAAATCCGATTGCGCCATCAGTTCTTCAACCGTGTGTTCCTCGAAGAACGCCGGCGTCACGCGCTTGCTGGTCGCCTCCGCGGCCACGGCCTTCACGCCGTTCTCGCAGAACTCGAAGGTGGACGCGTGCTCGCGATCCGGCCACGCGCAGCCTGGGCAGTCGAAGCCGTCCGGCTGATTCTGTTTGAGCAGCGTGCGGTAGTTGCCGCCCGTCACCTTTTCCTTGATGAGATTGATCGCGACGTATTTGAGCGCGCCCCAGCCCGCGGCGGGGTGCGTGTACGGTTCGATGCGAGCTTCGGATTTCTTCATGATTGCTGCCGCGGATACGCTTTGACGAGGCTTTTAAGCCGATACCTGCAAGCCTACTGTGTTCCAAAAACGGCGCAGCATACAGAAAATCGGAAAGCCGAGGGATACAGTTACCGGATTTTTGTCATAGACTGGCGTTCCAGCCCACGCTTCTGTTTGAGCCAAATCCTTGAAACTGTACGAACAGCTCGCCGATGAGATGACCGAAGCCGTGCGCCGCGGCGTATTCGCGGCGGGCGAGCGGATTCCGTCGGTGCGGCAGGCAAGCCAGCAGCACGGTGTGAGCATCAAGACCGTGCTGCACGCGTACGCGTTGCTGGAAAGCCGTGGGGTGGTCGAGAGCCGTCCGCAATCCGGCTATTTCGTGCGAGATGCGCCGGCGAGGGCGGCAATGGCGGCGGCGCTCGACGAGCCGAGCCTGAGCCGCAAGCCGGCAGCCGAAACACCGCCCGTGGCCGCCACGGTCGACGTAAGCCGGCTGGTGCTTTCGACCCTGCGGAGCATTCGCGCGCACGACGCCGTGCCGCTCGGCTCACCGTATCCCGATCCGTCGCTGTTCCCGTGGCGGCGCATCAACCAGTACGCGAATGCGATTGCGCGGCGTCACGCGAGCTGGAATCTGATCGACGATCTGCCGCCCGGCAACCCCGAGCTGATCCGGCAGATCGCCCGGCGCTATGCCGAGAACGGCGTGCCGGTCGATCCCGAGGAAATCATCATCACGCTGGGCGCGACGGAAGCGATCAACCTCAGCTTGCAGGCGGTCGCCAAACCGGGCGATACGGTGGCCGTCGAATCGCCGACCTATTACGCGATGCTGCACGCCATCGAGCGCCTCGGCATGCGCGCGATCGAGGTGGCGACGCATCCCGCGCACGGCATCGACATCGAGGCGCTCGCGCAGGTGATCGCGACGCAGAAAATCGCCGCCTGCATGGTGATGCCGAACTTCCAGAATCCGCTCGGTTTCCAGATGCCGGACGCGCGCAAGCGGCAACTGGTCGAACTGCTTGCCGCGCACGAGATTCCCGCGATCGAGAACGACGTCTATCAGGAACTGTATTTCGGCGACGCACGGCCTTCGACGCTGAAGAATTTCGACAGGAAGGGACTGGTGTTGCATTGCGCGTCGTTTTCGAAGAGCCTGACCGCGTCGTACCGGATCGGCTGGGCGATGCCGGGGCGCTACCGCGCGCAGGTCGAAAAGCTCAAATTTCTTAACACGCTGACCACGCCTTCGGTGCCGCAAGTCGCTGTTGCCGACTACCTCAAGCAGGGCGGTTACGACCGTCATCTGCGGCACGTGCGCAAGGTCTACCGGCAGCAGGCGAGCATCATGACGGCAATGGTGCAGCGGTTCTTTCCCGCCGGCACGCGCATGTCGGCGCCGCAAGGCGGCTACGTGCTATGGGTGGAATTGCCCGAGCGCGTCGATTCGATGCGGCTTTACCGGGCGGCGCTCGCGCGCAGCATCACGGTCGGGCCGGGCATGATGTTTTCGACGCGCGACGATTTTCGCCATTTCATCCGGCTCAATTACAGCTATCCGTGGACGGCGCAGACCGAAGCGGCATTGAAGACGCTGGGCGAACTGGTGGCGCAAATGGCTTGAAAGAAGAGAACGAGGAGACACTCAGGATGCAAGAGCTGGAAGACGATGAACTCGATCCGGTGCTGGTCGCCGTGCTGGCGCAACTCTGGCGCGCGCACCAGGAAACGCCTGGCGGCGCGTGGTCGCTCGCCAGGCTGTCGAAGCAGGCGGCCGTGCCGATGAGCGGCTTGCGGCGGCAGTTGACGGCCTTGGTCGACGGCGGTCTGGTGGACGCCACCTTCAGCGAGGTGGGTACGGGCACCGCGCGCTTGAGCGAGATCGGCGCGGGCTTGTGCGCCGAACTGTTCGGCGACGACTCGGCGCCGGACGAGAATCCGGAGGAGCCGGCGCCACGGATTCACTAAATTACGGTGGGTCTCGTTGGGCCGTCGGCAGGAATTCTCAATCCCGCCGGCGGCCCGCGCTGAGCACCGAACGCGGCTTTAAAGCTGACTCATGCCGCCATCCGCGATGATTTCCGTGCCGACGATAAACGCCGATTCCGGTGCCGCCAGATGCAGCACGGTCGAGGCGATTTCCTCCGGCGTGCCGAAGCGGCCGACCGGCACCTGGCTGAGGATCTGCGCGGCGGTGGCTTCGAGCGCGGCGGCGTCGAGACCGAGCTTGCCGTAAAGCGGCGTCTGCACCGGCCCCGGGCTCACCACGTTCACGCGCACGCCTTGCGGCAGCAATTCCGCCGAGAGCGTCTTCGCCAGCGAAATCACCGCGGCCTTGCTCGCCGCATACACCGACGACCCCGGCATGCCGATATGCGCGTTGATCGAACCGTTGATGACGATCGAGGCGCCGCGATTGAGCAACGGCAGCAGCGCCTGGATCTGAAAGTAGGCGCCCTTCACGTTGGTATTGAACATCGCGTCCCAGAAGGCCTCTTCGACATCCGGGAAGGGCGCGAACTTCGCGGTGCCGGCGTTCACGAACACGGCGTCGAGGCGAATGCCGGCGGCGCCGATCGCAGCCGCCAGTTCGCGGGCCGATGAAACGGAGCCGGCGTCGTTGCGCACGGCCACGGCATTGGAGCCGAGCGCGGCTTTCGCGGTCTCGAGCGCGTCGGCATCGCGTCCGGTGATGACGACGCGCGCGCCTTCGTCGGCGAACGCCTTGGCGGCCGCAAAGCCGATGCCGCTGCTGCCGCCGGTGACGAGAATCGATTTACCTTGGAAGCGAGTCATTTGATTTCTCCGAAAGAGTAGAACGGGTTGGTGTTAGGGATATTGCGCTTCAAGCAGGCGCTTGTCGCACCGCTTTCCCGATGTACTCGTTCGAAAAAATCGAACATGTTTGACCGGCACCAGAATATGACTTTCGTTATGGGCGGGATAACGAATAATAATTTTGCCGCTGAAATTGACCTTCGAATATGGCCCCCTATGCTGGAGCCTTGCCCGGGAAGTCCC